>Ga0101944_10004317_pt1 | contig 17858 bp, 19 predicted proteins | sample DewCreD2012metaG_FD_75245 | JGI IMG/M metagenome (GOLD analysis project Ga0101944, IMG submission 75245) | Hot spring sediment bacterial and archeal communities from British Columbia, Canada, to study Microbial Dark Matter (Phase II) - Dewar... ... | reverse complement strand
TCAGGGCGTTTCCATTGCGGCGGGCAGCAGTCGGGTGTTCACCTTGACCAATGCGGCGGGCTGCGACTCAGTGCTGACGGTAACGGTGGCGGCGCTTCCGGCGACGTCCGGAGTGCTCAACGTGAGTGCGTGTGCGGGTTCGTTTTACGAGTATCAGGGTGTTTCCATTGCGGCGGGCAGCAGTCGGACGTTCACCTTAACCAATGCGGCGGGCTGCGACTCAGTGCTGACGGTGACGGTGGCGGCTATCCCGGCAGTGAGCAGCACCTTGCGTGCTGGAGCTTGTCCAGGCCAGACCTTCATATATCAAGGCGTAGCCCTGCCCGTGGGGGCAACGCAAAGCTTTACGCTTACCAGCAGCCAGGGGTGCGATTCAGTGGTGACGGTTGTAGTTGGTGTCTTGCCGACCTCGTCGGATACCTTATCGGTAACGGTCTGCCCGGGCGAAGTGTACATATTCAACGGCACTGCGTTGTCGCCTGACGAGACGCGTACGTTTTTCTTTACCAACAGTGCGGGCTGTGACTCCGTCGTAGTGGTGCGGGTACTGGCGCATCCGTTGGCCACCTTTAGCGTACAGGCGCAGGCCTCTTGCCCCAACAGTGGGACAGGGAGCCTCATCGTTAGCCAGCCGGCGGGAGGGCTGCCGCCCTATCGGTTCTCGCTTAGTGGGGTAGCCTACCAGGATAATCCGCGGTTTTCAGACCTGCAGCCTGGTTTTTATCAGGTGCACCTACTCGATGCCAACGGTTGTGTGTTTGAGCAACCAGCAGAGGTGCCTGCTTTACCTGGACTGTCGGTCGTGTTGTCCGATGAAGCGCTTCTGCCCTGCAGTGCGTCGGGCGTGATGTTAGCACCTGCGGTGAGTGGCACTACGATGGGGCTAGCTTATGCCTGGAGCACCGGAGCCAAAGAGGCTCGCATAGAGGTTTTTGAACCGGGAGTTTATACAGTTGAAGTAAGCAACGTGTGTGAGCGAGTGCAACGGGAGGTGCGTGTGCGTTGGGAGAATGAGCGACCCGGCTTCGAGTTTTTCTACGTGCCCAATACTTTCGCTCCGGCCTCTAATGACCCGGATAACAGCCAATTCCGGCCTTACTTTGCTCCTGGGCTTACCATAAGCAACTATCAGCTAGAGATTTTTGACCGTTGGGGCAATCTGCTCTTCCGCACAGAAGACCCTCAAGCCAGTTGGCGCGGGCCTTTCCGTGCGGCTGAGATGCAGCCGGCTGTGTTTGTTTGGCAACTTGCTTTGGATGTAGACTACTGTGGACGGCTTCGGCGAGTGTTCCGCATGGGCGATGTCACCATAATAAGGTAATCTCGGGCGGGCGAATAGAGGCACAAAAGACGCATGGATGACACCAATAGAGGTTTTGGTAGAAAAGTCTTTTAGAAGCATGGTTAGTTTTGTGTAGCTACATACTTTTGCCTTGTCTTTCGTTTGCAACTATGCTTTCTGCATAAAAGGATGTAATCGGTTTTTGGGATGGCCCTCTATCCGCGAAATGCTGGAGGAGGGCTTTTGCCTTTGTGGCTTTTGCTTTTCCTTGCGAAAGAATGCTTACCCAACGACAATTGTTTTTGCGCCATGTGGCGCAGACCTCGCCAGCTCCCTTAGGGTTAGAGATTGACCGCGCCGAGGGCATTTATTTGTACGATGCCGAAGGCCGCGCCTATCTGGATTTAATTGCCGGCATTGGAGTCAGCAGTCTGGGTCATCGCCATCCACGTGTAGTGGCAGCCGTGGAGGCTCAGCTGGCGCGGTATTGGCACACCATGGTTTATGGCGAGTACGTGTTGACGCCACAGGTGCAGCTGGCTACCCTACTGGCCCAGCAGCTGCCAGGTTTGGACTCAGTGTACTTGGTCAACTCCGGCGCGGAGGCTACGGAGGGTGCCATGAAGTTGGCTAAGCGCTATACAGGCCGGCCTGAGATAGTGGCGTGTCGCTGGGCCTATCACGGTAGCACACAGGGGGCAGCCAGCCTCATGTGGCCACCCGATTTCACGCTGCCCTATCACCCGTTGCTGCCAGGCATTCGGCATATATCCTACAACTGTCAACCCTGCCTGGAGGTCATCACACAGCGCACGGCTGCAGTCATTATAGAAACAGTACAGGCGGAGTCGGGCATTTGCCTACCTGATGCCTCGTGGCTGGCCGCCCTGCGCCAGCGCTGCGACGAGACGGGCGCCCTGCTGGTACTCGACGAAATCCAGGCTGGCTGCGGCCGCACAGGCGCGCTCTTTGCTTTTCAGCGGTACGGCATTCGGCCTGACATCCTGTTGCTAGCCAAAGGCTTTGGTGGTGGCATGCCCATAGGCGCTTTTGCAGCGCCTCGCCATGTCATGCAGGCGCTGGCGCACGATCCGCCATTGGGGCACATTACTACTTTTGGCGGGCATCCCGTGAGTGCGGCAGCAGCGTTGGCTACCCTTGAAGAGCTGCTCGAAAGCGAGCTCATTGCTCAAGTGCCGGTCAAGGAGCAGCTCTTCCGAGACCTGTTGGTGCACGCGCGCATCCGAGAAGTGCGGAGCGCTGGCTTGTGGTTAGCTGTAGACCTGGACGACGCGGCCTTAGTGCAACGCGTCATTGCTGGCTGTCTCAAGCGTGGGGTGATTACCGACTGGTTTCTTTTTAACGACAGAGCGCTTCGCATAGCCCCACCACTTACCATTCATAATCAGGAGATTAAAAGGGCCTGCGAGGTTATTTTGAGCGCCTTGGAGGAGGCTTAAATAGAAGTTTAAGCTTATCTTTTGATAATTTAAAAATGTCTTAACCCTAAGCTGCCATTACCTTTGATTGAGCCTTGGCTCGACAAAGCCACATTTTTATCACTCAAAAACAAACTTATATGATGAAGCAACTTCTGTTCCTGCTCCTGTTCGGAGCGACTCTAACCTTGGTCTTGCCTAGCTGTGCCTCACTCACGGGCTTTCAAGATGGTCGCACGGTAGGTAAAGACAACGGCGAGTTTTACGGTTCACTTAACTTTTCTACAAGTCCCAATTTTAACGATTGGGAGGATGACACGTCAACCATAAACGTGCCAACCCTGACCTTCCCTAGTTTAGAATTTGGGGGCCGTTACGGAGTAGCGGAGAAGGTAGACTTGACCCTGCGGCTGAATACCAATCTAAATGTAGGGGTAGGCACGAAATTTCAGATAGTTGGCGATCGCCAGTCGCCCTTTGCTATGGCCTTGGGCGCCGAGGTGGGTAGTTTTGGGCTGGTGCTGGGGTTGCTCAACATTCAGGTGCCGCTTTACCTATCTGTTCATCCATCGGAGTCCTTCGGATGGTATTTGACGCCGCGCTACATTAGGCAGTTTTCCACCTATGCGGGTGTAGAGGGCGGCCTGTCGTATTTTGGCGGAAACACTGGCTTTTTGTTTGGAAAGCGCAATAAGTTTGGCTTGGACATCGGCTACTATCGCTTGGGCGGTATAGATGCCTCTATTGGTCTGTTCCAGTTGGGTTTCGGCGGGCGGTTTGCTTTTGGGAAAAACTAAACAGACCTACCTTTGCTGTCTAATCTTTTATTCAACAATTGGCAGACAGAAATATGGGTAAAGGAGATGTAAAAACCAAGCGCGGCAAAATCTGGCGCGGCTCCTATGGAAAGAGCCGCCCTAAGCCATCCAAGCTTCGCGCTGCACAGAAGAAAACCGCTTCATAAGCGGTTAGGTATCTACAGAAGAGCCATTCTCAATGTACATTGGGAGTGGCTCTTTTTAAAAACAGATGCCTTTTGCGGCTGAAATGCCGTCATTTTTTATTTAAACATAGTTATTATGCTCAAGTCAACTTTTGTTGTTGCTCTCCTTTTCTGGGCTGCGACGGCATTTAGCCAGGCGGCTCTCGGCGTATGGAAAACCATAGACGATGAAACCGGCGAAGCCAAAAGCTATGTCGAGATTTACGAGGACAAGGGTAAATTCTACGGCAAAATCGCCCGCCTGCTCAAGTCAGCGCCCGACAAAAAATGCGAGAAATGCCCGGATGAGCGTAAGGATAAGCCGTTAATGGGCATGGTTATCTTAGAAAATATGCAGTACAAAGACGGCTATTGGCAGTCGGGGCGCATCCTGGATCCGGAAAAAGGTAAGTGGTACACTTGCAAATTCTGGCTCAAAGAAGGCGACCCGAATGTGCTGGTGCTTCGCGGCTACTTGGGACCATTTTACCGAACGCAATACTGGTATCGGGTGCCGGCAGAAAAAAAATAAACAGGGGCACTTGCACGAGTTTTAGCTGCGCTCTTAACTTTGCCGCCGCTTTTAGAGGTTAGTCCTCGGGTTTTGGCCCATGGTGTAACGGTAGCACAGCAGATTTTGGTTCTGTTTGTCAGGGTTCGAATCCTTGTGGGCCAACAAAAAATGAAGCCCTTTCTTGCTAAAGTAAGAAAGGGCTCCTGTTTTTATTTGAAAAGCGAGATGCTGTAGGCTTAGTTCGGATGAGTCTTTTTCCGGCTCAAGTAAGCGGGCCGCATGTTGTGCTCTTTGAGGCCTTCTTCCAGTCGCTCTTCGGTCCTCTCGAACAGTGGATAGGGAGGTGGCTCGGGTGGCTCAGGAAGGAGGCTCGCGCTTTGAAGCCGTTCTAATTCCCGAGCTATCTGGGTTAGCGACTCCTGGATAGAGAGTAAGGGACGGCAGACGATATAGCGGATAATACCCTCAGGGTCAACGATATACAACAAGCGATGTGCTGGTGGGGAAATCTGCCGGCTGGGCGACATGCCGTAAAGGTCGGCGATGCGGTTGTCGGTGTCTTCGATGATGGGCGCTTTCAAGCATAGGCTGAGGTAGCGGCTTATGATGTCGGTCCACATATCGCCGCAGACTGTTTGGTTGGACAGCATGAGCAAACGAGTATTGCGTTCCTGCAACCAGTGTTCTTTTTGCATCAGATAGTCCGAATACATACGCCACCCTGAAGTGAAATTGGCAGGGTGGCAGAAGAAGACACACCAGCTACCCAGAAAGTCTCCAGGGAATTGTATAGGCCCCCTCTGCGTCTGGGCAACAAAGGGTGGAGCTGGCTCGCCTTCTTGGGGCAGTTTTCTTTTTTTGTTGGCCATAGGTATTTGATCAGGTTAGGCAAAGGTATTGGTATCGCACTTTTTAACTTTACAGAAACGGTGCTATGTGTTACTTTTGACCGACGCCAGGGGTGAGTGTCCGCTTAAACGACACAAAGAGTACACCTATTTTTTTTTTTTTAGGTCAACAGAGACCGACTGCGACAGCGTCGCTGCAAAAAAACGGCGTGAAGATTTCCTATACACTTTAAGTACTATGGCATACTGGCGTATATCCCTGTGGCTGGCTCTTTTTGGACTGAGCGTATGTAATCTGTTTGCACAGAAGGACTTTGGCAAATGGATTGTTGGCTTGGAAGCGAGTTTTGATTTTGCCCAATACCAAGCAGGCTCCATACCGGGGTTAATACCAACGGTGGTCACTGATGTGTCGTTAGGGCGGCTCTCGATAGGTGGCGGCATAGGGCGCGAGTATTATCGTCCCTACGAGTATTACACGTGGACGGGCAGGATCGTGGAGCGCATGGAGGGGGGACGTCCGGTGCCTTACTATGTCTCCACGCTGCGCGCTTTTCGCCCGGCGTATTGGAGCGTGCCTATTCGGTTACAGTACCGCCTCCACCGGTGTCATTGCGTGTTTTTGCACGCAGGCATAGCCTTCGACTTTTTTAGCAATGCTCCGCCGGAACAGGTCATCTTTGAGGGCGCCGAGCTTCGCCAAGCACCGCTCCAACACATCCGACGCGACCAGCTCTTTCTACCGCGTACGCGCAGTTATGAGGTGGGTGTAGGCTTCAACCTCCTGGCTCGAGATTTCTTCCGACTGATAGCCCGCCCGAGCGTAGTGGTCAGCGAAGACCCGGAGATTTACACCGATGGCCCAGGGCGTATCACCACGGCTCGCATGACATTTGGGGTGCAAATGGGCCTTTTCCGCTGAATGCTTTTATGGGTAGCGGTTTGCGGGCGTGGGCTTGCGTTTCCGGTAGGGGCAATGGCGACAGCCACATCCGCAGCATTTGCCACGACGGAGTAGATAGGCTTCGGTGAATACCATAAACCCTTTTTCCCAATAAAAATCGCGCCCTTCTACCAAAGGAGGAACGGGCGATGGCTCCTTTTCGCCTCCCGGTTTTTCCATAATGGACCCTATAACACGGCTACAGCGTGAAAAGTTGGCCATGCGGTGCGCGGCTCTATACGGCCGACTCGCCCTCGTCTGTGTGGATGACCAGCACTGGCGTGCTCGTGTGCAGCAGCATCTCGCGAGTGATGCTGTGATGCAACAACTCAGCCCAGAAAGAGCGCTTGTGTGTAACAAAGACAAAGAGGTCTATTCGATGATCGAAGGCGTATTCGTGCAAGGCCTCTACCACATCATCGCCCGTAATGCGGCTAAAAAGGAAGGGGTGAGAAGCGCCCGCAACCTCGCTGTTGATTTTCCGAAGGCGCTCTTCTAGAGTTTCTGAATTTGTCTCTCCAGGGCGGCTGACATGGACAAAATAGACCTGACCGCCCAGACGACGGGCAAAAGCCAGCGTCTCCGCTATGGCCTCTGGGTTGGCTGACTCGAAGTCGCTGGCGTACAACAGGTGCCGAAACCCAACGTAGATGGCCTGTGGCGGCACCAACAGAACGGGGGCTTTGGCCTTTTTAGAAACTTCAATACTCACTGACCCGAACAGCTTACGCACTAAACTGCCGCGTCCTGTAGTGCCCATAATCAGCAGGTCGGCGCGCTCAGAGAGGTCGCAAAGTACGTTTTCTGGAAAGCCAAACGCAATGCGCGCGCGCATACGCGGCCCCGAGGCACCCGGAGCCTTTTCCTCGCTTTCTAACTCGCCATCTGGTATGCATTCTGCCCCGCCCTGCTTAGCTACTCGGCGGATGAAGGCGTCTAATTCTTCCTTCATCGTTTTGCGGTAGCTCGCCAAAAAGCTGGCTGGAGATGCTTTGGTGCCTTCAAAAATGCTATCCATAATATACACCACCTCTACATTGGCGTCCAGCAAGCGCGCCAGCTGGCAAGCAAACACAACGGCGTTCTCCGACGCTGGGCTGAGGTCTGTACCTACCAAAATGCGTTTCATTCGATACAATTTACTAGTGAGTAGCTGGTGGTCGTTGAGTAAGGTCTTCAGTTCTTCTACCGAGGGCACAATGCCTTCCACTAAAATGTGGCCGTCTACCATCAGTGCTGGAGTACGCAAAACACCGCTGGCTAATACCCGATTGAACTCCGACACTTCTTCTACTTCCCCTCTTAGGGCGGACTCCGCTAACGCTTGCGCCACTTGTTCGCGCAAGTGCTGCATTCGAGTGTCCCCTCTCCCAATGATTTGAATAGTAGCCATGGTACTTCGGATTTTGATTAACACTCCTTTGTCTTTGGAGGCCAGTGAAATAGCCTTGTAAATACACACAGGCTGCTGTCCTGCCAATACTTACAGGTCTTCGTAAACCATGTGGGGCTCTTTGGGCTTTTCATTAAGCAGCGTGCGGATGATGTCCTGCGTTGTTACAATGCCCACCAACTCGTCGTTTTGCACTACTGGAAGGGCATGAAACCAGTTTTTGCTAAAGATCTCCAGGGCCACGTTGATGCGATCGTCCGGTTCCAGCTTGCCCAGCCCTTTAGTCATAATCTCCTCTACGCGTGTTGTTTCCAGCAACTCACTCGCGCCATTACCCTTCTTTAGCCCACCGACGAAGCGATCCATATCCGTTCGCGAGACGATGCCAACGATTTTGCGAAAGTGAACAACCGGTAGGTGGTGAAAGGTATGCGTGTCGAAGATTTCTTTCACTTCGCGTAGGTTGGCCTCTGGGTTGACAGTTACCAAATCGGTGGACATGATGGTCGAAATAGGAGCAAAAACGTTCATTACTGTGGTGTTTAGTAAAAAAGATGAAGGAGTAATAGACTTTCTTTACACGTACAAAAGTGCCCTGGAGACCCGAGGGTACTGGATGATTACCGACAAAACACGAGGTGATTTGCATCAATCCATGGTAAAGCTAAAAGTACAGGGTTTAGGCAGTCGCTGTACTTTTATCGCGGAAAATCCGACTCATCCATGAAGAAGAAAATTCTTGTTATCGAAGACCACGCCGATGTTCGAGAAAATCTTTGCGAGATATTGAGTCTAAGTGGCTACGAAACTGTCAGTGCTGAGGATGGTAAGAAGGGCGTGGAAAAAGCCATTGCTGAGCAACCCGACCTGATTTTATGCGATGTCATGATGCCAGAACTGGATGGCTTCGGTGTACTTCATATTTTGAGTAGGAATGCGGCTACAGCGAATATTCCATTCATATTTCTTACCGCGCTGGCCGAGAAAAACGACTTCCGCAAAGGAATGTCGTTAGGTGCCGACGACTATATCGTGAAGCCCTTCGACGATACCGTGTTGCTGCAAACCATTGAGGCCCGTCTCCAAAAACACGAGCGGTTGCGGGAGGCCGCCAACCGACAAGCCGGTGGAGGTTTGGAACATTTCATCAACGAGGCTAGGGCGATGGAAGCCATCCAACGGTTATCAGAAAACCGCGAAGTGCGCCACTATCGCAAAAAAGACCTACTTTTTCAAGAAGGCGAGTTCCCCCGGTGGCTTTTTTACATCGAAAAAGGCAGCGTAAAACTTTTTAAGAGCAACGACGAGGGTCGCGAATTCATCCTGCGTATTGCCGGCCCGGGCGAATTTTTGGGCTACCTGGCGCTGCTGCGCGAGGATAAGTATCAAGAGGGGGCCGCTGCTTTGGATGATACGGCGGTGCGCATGATCCCTAAGGACGACTTTTTTGCCTTGGTTTATGGGCATCGCGATGTCAACGCTCGTTTTATCAAACTCCTAGCTGGCCACCTGACAGACCAAGAGCAACAGCTTATTGACCTGGCCTACAACTCTGTGCGCAAGCGCGTAGCTACGACGGTAGTGCACTTATACGATCAGGGTTTCCGAGAAATAAACATGCTGCGCGAAGATCTGGCCGCCATGGCTGGTACAGCAAAAGAAACCCTCATCCGCACCCTTACCGATTTCAAGGGCGAAGGGCTTATTGACATCCGCGACGGCGTTATTGTAGTGCTCAAGCCAGAAAAGCTGCGCCATATGCCTAATTGAGCTTAATTGCTCCTCATTGCCATTGCTTTAGAGACTTGTCTATGTCGTTGCTGCAGGCTCCCATTTTCGTCGCTCCCTCCTCTGTGCACGGTCTGGGTGTGTTTGCCGCCGCCCCACTGTCTGAAGGTTCCCTTATCGAGGTTTGCCCTGTACTCCTTTTCCCTAAAACCCAGCTGGCTGCTGTTCGCCAGACCATCCTGGACGACTACTATTTTGACTGGGGCAACGATGGAGAATGGTATGCTTTCGCTTTAGGCTATGGGTCGCTGTACAACCACGCCTACCAGCCTAACGCCGACTACGGAATGGATTTTGAAAATCAAGTCATTGAGATCTACGCCTTGCGCGACATAGACCCTGGAGAAGAAATTTTCATTAATTACAACGGCTCGCCTGATGCCCGCGACCCGGTATGGTTCGAACTATGAAGCAAAACGAAGATACCCCGCGCACCTACGAGGAAGCCTACGCGGAGCTCCAGCAGATTGTGTCCGCCTTGCAACAAGAACAGGTGAGCATAGACGACTTGGCTGCCTTCATCGAACGCGCACAGCTGCTCATTCAGTTTTGCCGCGAACGGCTGCGGCAGGTGGAAAAGCGCTTGGAAGACAACAGCGACAAACCTACTCCGTGAAGCGGTAGCCCACGCCGCGTACCGAGTGAAAGAACTGCGGATTTTTAGGGTCGCGCTCGAAGTATTTGCGGAAAGTCACCACAAAGTTGTCAATCGTGCGCGTGCTGGGAAATACGTCGTATCCCCACACACTCTGTAAAATTTGCTGACGACTGACAATCTCGCCTTTGCGCTCCACAAACAACTTGAGCAACATGGCTTCCTTTTTCGTTAGGGTTATGCCTTTGCCGCGCCAATTGATGGCTTCATAGGTAGCAAAATTGATCGTATTGCCACCAAACCTATACACGTCGGGCGTTTCTCCGCGGGCCCGTTGGCTGCGTCGGAGTAAATTGCCAATGCGCAAGAGCAGTTCCTCTAAATTGAACGGTTTAGTCAAATAGTCGTCGGCTCCGCGCTTCAGACCGGTGATGCGGTCGTGCGGTAAATCTTTGGCCGTTAGTATCAGGATGGGTACTTCGCTGTTGGTCAAGCGCACCTGCTCGGCAATGCTGAAGCCGTCTACTTCAGGGAGCATCACGTCGAGCAGCAGTAAATCGAAGTGCTGGGCTGCAAACAGTTCTAACGCATGGCGGCCATTAGCAGTGCTGACCACCTCGTAGCCCTCCAATTCTAAGTTGAGCTGAAGACCCTCGCGCAGCGATGGTTCGTCTTCGGCGAGCAAGATGCGCATGGCGGCTTAGTCCATCTCCAAATCTATGTCAAATTGCTCGTGCCAAGGCAAGCCGTCCAAGTTCAGGCGCTCCATGAAAGGATCTGGGTCGAGCTCCTCGACGTTGAAGACGCCTTTTCCGCTCCACGTACCTTGGAGCATGAGGCGCGCTCCGATCATAGCAGGCACTCCTGTGGTATAGCTGACGGCTTGCGTGCCCGTCTCTTCGTAGGCCGCCTGATGGGAGCAGTTGTTCCAAACGTAGTAGGTGCGTGGGCGCCCATCTTTAACGCCCTGAATACGGCAGCCAATACTGGTGTAGCCGGTGTAGTTTTCGCCTAAGCTTTCGGGTGCCGGCAACACAGCCTTGAGGAACTGCAGCGGCACGATATCCACGCCCTTGTAGCGGATAGGCTCGATGCCAGCCATGCCGATATTTTGAATGACGCGCAAGTGTGTCAGGTACTCCTCACTGAACGTCATCCAGAAGCGCGCGCGCTTGAGCGTGGGAAAGTTTTTGACCAGGCTTTCCAATTCTTCGTGGTAGATAAGATAAGAGCGGCGCGGCCCGATGTCGGGGTAATTGATGTCCTTCCAGATGGCGTGAGGCTCTGTTTCTACCCACTGGCCGTTTTCCCAGTACTTACCGCGTTGGGTAACCTCGCGGATGTTGATTTCTGGGTTAAAATTGGTAGCAAATGCCTTGCCGTGGCTGCCAGCATTGGCATCCACAATGTCCAAGTAGTGAATTTCATCAAAATAGTGCTTCGCTGCATAAGCTGTAAATACGCCCGTAACGCCCGGGTCGAAGCCACAGCCCAGTAGCGCCATGATGCCCTTTTTCTCGTAGCGCTCGCGGTAGGCCCATTGCCAGGAATACTCAAACTTTGCCAAGTCTTTAGGCTCATAGTTCGCCGTGTCCAAGTAGTGCACGCCCGTCTCCAGGCAGGCGTCCATGATGGGCAAATCCTGATAGGGCAGGGCAACGTTGATAACCAAATCGGGCTTGAATTTTTGAATCAGTGCGATGGTCTGCTCGGGATAGTCGGCATCGAGACGCGCCGTCTTGATTTTGCGACCGCCATATTTGCGGTAAATGGCGTCAGCAATGGCGTCGCATTTCTTTTTGGTTCGGCTGGCCAGCATGATGTCGTCAAACACATCCCGATGCTGAGCGCATTTGTACGCCACTACGCGGCCAACGCCGCCGGCGCCAATAATGAGCACTTTGGACATGGACTTGGTGGAAGTTGATTTTTTTTAGAGATAACTGAATAGGCAATAGTCGGGCAAAAGTAGGCATTGCTCTGGCACTGAACAGCCCGAGCGCGGTAAGGTTTCTCAAGATTTGTCTATCCTTTCCTAAGCGGAATCGGCATAGTCATCTTCTCGAGCAATACTGCCCGCCCGCTTGTCGTTCGGAAGGCTCGATGCGCAAGCACCCGCATCGGCCAATGGTCGCGAGGGTGCAAACTGCAGCTAATCCGCTCTCATTCATTGAATTTGTTGCCAAAAATGTTGACCGCCAAGAAGTTTTTTCCCATGCAAAAAGCATTTCTCCTTGCTGTTCTGATGTTGCTCAGCGGTGTTGCGCTGGCCCAGCAGTCCAACAAAAGCAAGTCGAAAGATCGCTATCGCGAAAAAGAGCAGCCTCCTCGCTCCGCCGTGGAGCAGCAAATAGAACAATGGGCGCCTTTGCGGGCATTAGCTGAAGCCGAATTGCCCAATGTATTGGAAAGCCTGGCCCAGGCCGCAGCGGAGAGCAGCCTCTCTCCCCAAGCCACCAGCCAGTGTTACGCCTATGCCCTTATGGCAGCCTATGAAACCACAGCGCGTTATTCTACTCGCGTGCCTTCTCTGCGCGGAGTGGTCAACGGCATGCCGGCTATGTTGAGTTTTGCTCCTAAAGACTCAGTCTTCTATCCTTTTGCCTCCTTAATAGCCATCCTGGAGACGGGCAAAGCCCTGGCGCCGGCAGGCTATGGGCTGGCTCAAAAGCAGCGTGACCTGGAAAGACAGTTCTTGGCTAGCGGTTTGTCCGCGCAGCATGTAGCCTATTCGCAACGAGCGGCACAGGACATAGCTAAGGCGGCCGCCTCTTTTGCTCAATCGAGCGCAGGCCGCCTGCTGGTGCTCTCGCCCGAACAGCCCTTAGGTTGGGCCAATCCCACGCCTGAGGATTACAGCGAGGGCAGCCGCTATCGCCTGTTTGTGCGCGAAGTCTTCGAGCGAGGCGGCATCAATGCTTCCGGGGAGCATCGGGAGCACGTAGCAACCTGGATTGGCTTGCGGCCCATAGCGACGCAATGGATAGCGTTAGCTAGCGCGGTATGTGGACAACAGCAACTGCCGTTCAACCCCATGCTGCGCGCTTTGACCTTGACGAGCATAGCCATGGCCGATGCCTACGCAGTGTGTGCGGCGGAAGCACCTCAGTATGCTCGCGCCCATCCGCAGGAGGCCATTCACCGCCTACATGACTCAAGCTGGCGCCCCTTAGTGCTGGAGACGACCGCTGACGTCTGCACGCGCGAGTACGGCCTGGTATCTGCCGCTGCTGCCGCAGCGTTGTCTCATGCCCTGGGCGAGCGCGTCGCTTTTCAGGTGGGCACGCGCGCTTATGCTTCCTTCCGCGAAGCAGCGCGCGAAGCAGGTATGGCCCGTTTTTACGCCGGTCATCAGCTGCGCGATGCTGTGGAGGCGGGCCTCGTCAGCGGCGAGCGCTTAGGAAGCGCGATAGTGCAACGTTGGCCAAAAGAACAATAGTACTCTTTGCTTCAGAAGATCCGCGAGCGCGCCGTAAACCCGGCTTTCATTTGCCAGAGAGGGTCATCGGACTGCAGGTAGCGGCCCAGCACTTCGCGGTAAGTTGAGAGGCCTTCGTAATGCTCGGCTTGAACCTCTACGCGGCCGCCAAAGTGGTACTTACTCAGTGCTGAAAACAGGGAGGATAGGGCCGCCGGCACGTCGGGAAGGCGATAAACGACAGGCCTGCCGGGCAGTGGTGCTATCAGTACTTCCCAAGTGAGGTTAGGTGCGCCGCGGCGGATGAAGCGAAGCAACACTGTACCGACACTTGGAATGGCTGCCACCAAGCGATCATTAGCCAGTATCGTAGGGGCTACGTCCACTGGTGGTGCGGGAACAACAGTGGGCAGTGATGCAAAGAAACGGTCGCAGCGATAGCCATACCCATCGGGGCGCGGGTCGGAGCCCAACAGCTGAAGCCGATAACCCTGCCCAGGTAATGCTGGCGGCTCGTACACCGAAATTGCCTCAAACAACGGGATGGCGCCGCCAGGCACAGGTACCGTTGGACTAAGCGACAAAAAGCGCCCAGTGGACAGGTCAAGAGACCGCTCCAACCGATAGGTCCACGGCCCAAAAAAAGGTAGCGATAGTTGGGCTGCCACCCCCGGCAGCACGGGCAAATCTGACACGGAACACTCCACCTCTAAAGTCGAGGCTTGCACCTGAGGAAATAGCCAATAACGCCACTGGTTTTCTCCGTTTACTTTGAGCCTAAGCCAACAGGCACCCGTGTGAAAGACGCGATACTTTCCGCGGAAGTGGTTCTCGGGCTGCGGCACCTCAAAAGGCACGCCATCAGGCACCACAACCGAGTCCACCGTCTGCACGTCGCGCAGCGAAAACGTCAGGTCGGTGTATTGCGCTGCCGGTAGCCTCAGGTCGCGCACGTGTACGGTGCTTTTGTTCTCGATATCGGTGTAAGTAATAAGGTGCACTGCTGTATCGCGTACGCCGGAGCCCGGAGCCAACAGGGCTGTCATTTGGAATAAGGTACAGTCGAAGCGCTCTCCCTTTCGTACTTTCAGTATCCTCAATCGAGCCGTATCGCCTGCGGGCAGCCATTGAAACGCCCGCACCAATCCCTCTTCATCCGTCAGAAAAGCTGCACATTGGGTTTCCACGGCAGCAAGGTGGTTGTAAACGAGTACGGAGAACGCCTCCGTATGAGGCTCCGGTTCTGGGTTGCTTTTGCATGCAGTTAAAAGGGCAGTAATTGCCCCAAGAAAGAGGTAAAACCAGCGTTGCATGGCTAAGATTGGGTTAAAATAAGGATAAAGATAGGCACAATCATCCCTTGTAGGCTTTCCATGAGGAACAAAAGTTACCCATGCAGGGCAACATGGCTGACAAGAGGAATGCGCTACCTTTGCGCCGCAAAAATGTGAATGCCCATGAGATGTTTCCTTGCTATTCTACTGTTATCGGGTGTGGTTTTTGGCGCGTGCAAGCAAGACGAAAGCCAATCCAAAAACAACCAAGCCGCATCATCTACGCAAGCTAGCCCGCTCATCCTGGCTGGCCAATGGGTAGCCATGGACTTTTGTGCGCGCTCCAACCAGTACGGTTCCGTCCTCGGAGCCATGAACAACGCCCATGTGCCCTATGCTTTTGCTTTTGAATTTCTACCCGACCTCGCCGACAGTGTCATTTGCTACAATGGTACCCGCTCCTGGCGGCTGCCTGTAATATACAATAAAGACACGTTGGAACTTAAAAATGCCTTCGAAGGCAAATCGGTCTTCCTGGTGTATCATTCCCAAGGCTCCAAAGACATGACACTCTTCGACGGCACCCAGGGGCGCACTAAAATCGAGCGCTTTGTCAAGTCGGGTGCCAACACGCCCGACGCCTTTGGAGCATTCATGGTCGCCCTGCAGCACAATCTCTTTAACGGCCTAATGCTACCTATAGGCAAGGGCAATACTCGCGACTCCCTGCTGTTCACGCCTGGCGGTAGTATCCTGAAATGGAAGGAGTTCGACATGTATCGCGTCTGTGTAACGCCCGACTGTTTTACAACGAAGGAACCTGCCGACATCATCATTCTGGCCAAGTCGGATAAGCCCGGCGTTGAAAAGCGCTTTGCCTTCCGCTACAGCCCAAACCAAGACACCCTGACGTTTTACCATCTTGCGCCCAGTCCGTCGCCTGAAGGCAAGGCTGCTCAAGACATCGGCGGCGTAGCCTATCGCTTCCGCCGACTGATAACTCAGTAACATATTTTTTATGGCTTCTGCGCTGCAAAACCTCTCTACCTACGACTCTTCCTCCGTACCCGATGCTGCTGAAATGACCTTTGGCATTGTGGTGGCGGAGTGGAATGCGCACATTACCCACTCGTTGTACGAGGGCTGCTATGATACCTTGGTTAAGCATGGCGCTCGCCCCGAAAATATTCATACGGTACAGGTGCCTGGTTCATTCGAATTACCTGCAGGCGCTCGCCTTTTGCATGGCCAAAGAAACCCGGACGTCGTTATTTGCCTGGGTTGCGTCATCAAAGGCGAAACCAACCACAACGAGTATATCAGCCAGGCCGTCGCCCAAGGACTGACCAACCTCAGCCTCGCGGCGGGCAAAGCTTTCATTTTTGGCGTCCTGACGCCCGACAACGAACAACAGGCCCTCGACCGTGCTGGCGGTAAGCACGGCAACAAGGGCGTAGAGGCAGCCATAACCGCCATTCGGATGGCTGCTTTGCAGCGCGAGCTCTCTGCTCCCAAAAAGCGCATAGGCTTTTAAAACAGCAGCGACTGCCCTGCCGAAAAAGCAAGGACGCCGCTGCTGTTTGGGAGCAATGCTTCAAAGCCCATCGGGCGCGAAGCGGATGCCTACGTAAGCAATAGGGCCCATAATGGGCGCCCAGATTTGCGAGCCGTTGAAGAACGGGCTAGTAGGATCGTTGGCTGAAATGATGGCGTGGTGTTGCTGGAAACTTGTCAGATTCTCACCGCCGGCATACACCTCTATGCGTCGCCAGGTGCGCGTAACCTGGGCAGCCCAAAGTGCGTAAGTTGGAGTGATGGCCGGAAAATCGTGAACCAACTCGTGCGGAATTTGGGTATTGTCGGGAAGGCGCTGCGGTCCTACGATTTGCACGCGTGTGTTAAACATCCACTTCTTGCTGGGCGTGGTGTAATCAAGCGTAACCAACCCCCGATGCTGAGCCACCAAAGGCAGCAACCGCAGCACGCCATCGCTAAAGGTGCTGCGTGTGTCCGTCCATTTGTATGCCAGTCGCATGTCCAAACCTGCCAGCGGCGTGTATTGCCCTACGACCAGCAGGCTGTTAGAATACGCCTGCCCTGGCGCATAGTAAAAGGACACCTCCGTTGGCGATTTATCCACGTCTACAACAATTTGACGGACAAAGTCTGTTCGATAAAGGTCCATGCTCAAGCTGGCTTTCCGACCAGCTAGAGTGAACTCGTGGGCGGCATTCAGGCCATAATTCCAGGCCTCTTCGTGGCGTAGATGGGCAGCAAAAAGCAGAGGGCGATTGCTGGCTAATAGACTAATATTTTCGGCAACCAAGTTTGGTGAGCGGTAGCCTCGGCCCGCCGACAAGCGCACTACCGTCTCTGGGCGGAAGTTGTATTTGACGCTCATGCGCGGCGTGACGAACCAGCCGAAGCGACTGTTCCAATCTACGCGCCCGCCCAATATGACAACGAGGTCAGGGATGCCCATGCGCAGGTTGGGGCGGCTATACGTATACTCGGCCATAGCGCCGGGAGCCCATTCGGTGCGGCTCAGGTCTTGTTCATCCACGTGCTCGCGAATGTCGTCGTACAGCACCGAGGGAGCCAGAACAATCTGGTGGTCAGTCGTCCCTATGATGGATTGGTAAAGCGTCTGCCAGTAGGCCGAGCGCTGCTCGGCAGCATAGCGATTGGGGCCAAAGGTGCCAGTAGTGCGATGCCACGAGGCCGACACCATATTGCCCAATTGGCGATAGGGGCGCCCGTCGATTCCTTCCTGTCCTAGCTTACCCCACACTTCAAGGCGGTCATTGCGCACTTCAATACCAAAAAGCCCAGGCACTCCCTCTAAAGGCCTTATTTGTCCGCCGCGGCGATAGTCTGTTAGGGCCTGCACGTTCAGCTGGGCGCACATCTGCGGGCTTTCATAGAAGATGCGGTACAGCCCATTCAGCTGGTGGCGGTTGGGCGAGTCATAAAAATTGTCTCGGTTCATGTCCCAGCGGTTTTTTACCACGTTGGCATGGGTTAGCAGCCCATGCGCCCACCGCCCTTTTCCCCGCCGATTAAGGTGCATGTTCCATTCGCCACGCCCTTCTGAAGACGTGAAAACATTGATAAACAGAGGCTTATCCTCTGTCGGCTTCACCAAATCGGCGTTTATTTGACCGGTAATGCCAGCGAAGCCATTCTTCACGGTACTGCTGCCTTTAGCTAACTGGATACCATTGAGCCAACTGCCCGGCAGGTATTCAAAAGCGTATGGAGTGGCAATGCCCTGTAGGGTAGGGCGGTTTTCCAATAGGAACTGACTATAAATGCCGCGCAAGCACAACAGCTGGATTTACTTCACGACTGTAAAGGCATTGGAATAGGTAAAATCCGAGGA
>Ga0101944_10004314_pt1 | contig 17863 bp, 8 predicted proteins | sample DewCreD2012metaG_FD_75245 | JGI IMG/M metagenome (GOLD analysis project Ga0101944, IMG submission 75245) | Hot spring sediment bacterial and archeal communities from British Columbia, Canada, to study Microbial Dark Matter (Phase II) - Dewar... ... | reverse complement strand
CTTGTCGAGCCTCCTGAGCTGGACCTCCCTCAAAGTGCCTGGAGACGAACATGCACCCGAGAAGGAGCAGCAAGCCCAGGGCTGCAAAGCTGAGCCACAGGTGCGCCTTTCGAATTCGCTTCAAGGGAGACTCCCGGTCGCGGTCAGAGGGCGAGAGGTTGAAAACGCATCCACGTTTCCATTTTAGGGGGCTTCTCCAAATTAAGCGACAGGATTTATGGATGGGACGCCGGGCTCCCTGGAAACCCCGAGCACGAGCAGGCAGGGCGCTGGTACAACTGCCCAGGTACAAACCCGCATATAAAATGATTTGAACTGGCTATCGTCGGTTGGAGTAGGAAGGAGTAACATATCACAACGTATTGTCAAATGTAGGAGTTGAAAGTTGAGGGCCCTGCCCACATACGCAACGCACCTCCACTATCATGGCAGCACTAGATTCATTGGCTCCGCTCCTCGCTCCTTTTCCATTTTAAGACACTAAGGGACACGTTCCGGGCAAGGCACTGTTCGGTAGTTCGCTGTTGGCATTGTCAGGCTTGTCGGAGGGGGACGATGGCAGGTCTCTTCGGGCGGACATCGCTGCGAAGCGTGATCGGGATGCGGCACAAGCCGATTGACAGGAATTCAACCCCGTCATTCTTGGCGGTTGCTGTCTTTCTGGTCTGCGCGGCACTATACCCCGCAAGCGGGGTGGCCCTTGCCGCAAGCTCGTGGGAAGCGTTGCTTGAGCAAAAGTCCGGAGACGACTTCATCCCCATCCTGGTTCGATTCAGAAATCCCACGGATTCCACGACAATTTATCAGAACGACCGCCGTATACGTCGGTCCGCGCTCATTCAGCGGCTCAAGTTCCGGGCACGCTCCTCGGAAGAGCGTTGGCGCGCCAGGCTGCCCGATGGCAGGGCGAGACGGATGCGGAGCCTCTGGATGATCAACGGTGTGGCCATTGAGGCTCCGGTAGCCCTGGTTCGCGAGCTCCTGGACGATCCCGACGTCGAGTCCGTTCGACTCGACAAGGTCGTCTCTCTGGCCCCGTCCCCAAACGATCTTGCTAACCCCGAGCCGGCGGGCTGGAATGTCCGGATGGTTCGGGCCCCCGAAATGTGGGCCAGCATCGGACATCGGGGTCGGCAGGCGGTCGTTGCCACCCTGGACTCCGGGGTGGACCTGAATCACTCCGACCTCAAATCCAGGTGGAGGGGTGGCCTCAACAGCTGGTTTGATCCCCATGGAGAGCACCTGCTGCCGTACGACCGGAGCGGGCACGGGACCCAGACCATGGGAGTGATCGTCGGCGGCAGCTCCAGCGGTGAAGTCGTCGGCATCGCTCCCGACGCCCGGTGGATTGCGGCGAAGATCTTCAACGACAGGGGACTCTCGACTTTCAGCATCATCCATGAAGCCTTCCAGTGGATCCTCGACCCCGATGGGGATCCGTCGACCGATGACGCTCCTTCGGTGGTGGTCTGCTCCTGGGGTATCGATGGGACCCTTGACAGGTGCTCCCTTGAGTTCAGCGCGGATATCGAGGCGTTGCGGGCCGCGGGCATCGCGGTGGTCTTTTCGGCCGGAAACGATGGCCCGGGAGCATGGACCAGCTCGAGTCCCGCCAACATGCCCGGAAGCCTTGCCGTGGGCGCCGTGGACGCATCCATGAGGATCGCGCCCTTCAGCAGTCGAGGCCCTTCGGCATGCAGCGGAGAGGTCTACCCTCAGCTGGTCGCCCCGGGTGTCGCCGTGAGAACCACCGATCTTACGGCGGGCGGCGTTTTTCCCAACGCGACCACCACGGTATCCGGAACCTCCTTTTCCGCTCCTCACGTCGGAGGGGCACTCGCTCTTCTCGCGAGCGCCTGGACCGAGGAGCCGCTGCATCGGCTCGAGGCGGCGCTCCTGCGAACGGCAATGGATCTTGGGGCCCCTGGCCCGGACTCCAACTACGGCTGCGGTCTTGTCGATGTCGTGGCCGCTCACTACGATCTCCTGGCGGGTCTTCCCTGCACCGACTCGGATGGAGACGGCTACTTCGCCGAGCCTGGTTGCGGGACCCCGCGCGATTGCCAGGATTCCAGCGCCGCCATCCATCCCGGCGCCCTGGAGATCCCCTTCGACGGGATCGACCAGGACTGCAACGGCTTCGATCTCACCATCCGGGTGCGCCGCGCCCTCTGCAACTCCCGAAGAAAGACACTGAGAATTCTCGCGACCAGCGAGCTCGGACAGAACGCGAACTTGATCGTCAATGGGTTTGGGGCCATGAGCCACGCGAGAGGAAGGTCATGGTCAGCCACCTTCGGCAATGTGGAGGTTTGTCCCGCCGCGATCACCGTGACAGGTCGTGAAGGGACCCTTTCCGTCGGTGTCCTGACCATTCCAAGGCGTTGAAGGATTATTCATGCATGTTTGAGAAAGGGAGGATGTGATGAAGAAGAGGAGGAGGTCCGGATTCATGGGCAGGAAATTGAGATGGGCTCCGGCCATGGTGATGCTGCTGTTGGGGGTCGTCCTGCTGCACTCGGAGGTCCTGGCCGCGAGGGTGACGGTCGTTGACCAGAACAACCAGCCGGTCCGAGGGTTCCGCTGGATGATCGAGGAGGATACGAGTCGAGCCGTCAGACCCGGCGTGTATCAACCCCCTCAGGACACGGTGCGGCTCAGCCCTTACAGGAGCTATTCACCGGTCGTCAGGTCGGGACGATCGAGAACCAACACCGTCAATGTCACGGTGCCCAGAGGCAAGCGATACTTCCTGTCCGTCCTTCCCGATTCCGGGCATGGAATCGGCGGTGCGCTGATCGAGCCGGGACAGAGGAGAGCGACCGTTACGGTGCAGAAGCATCCCTTTCCGACCGCTCAGATCACGGTGAAGGTCTTTCACGACATCAGACCCATCAACAACGCGCCCGATACGGCCGAAGTCGGGATTCCGGGGTTCCGGATCCTCATGTTCGATCAGCTGGGGCAGGCGGCCTTCGATGCCTTCGGCAACCCCCTGGGCACGACCTATCAGAGGGACGCTTCCGGAAATTTCGTACTGGATGCCGAGGGAAACCCCGTGGTGGAGACGCTGGGCAGTGATCTTTACAGTGACGCCAACGGAGAGGTGACCATCAAGAACCTGGCTCCGGGGAAATATGGCGTCCGGGTGGTGCCTCGGCCCACCACGTTGAACGTGAACGGTGTGCCGACCACCTTCAACGACCCCAAGGTGTGGAGCCAGACGGCGACCATCGAGGGATCTCCCACGGTCGACGCCTGGGTCAGGGCCGATGAGCCGCCTGCACTGGTGGAGTTCGGGCGCGCCTTCTGGCACATTTTCATTGGATTCGTGAATCAAGGGTTCAACGAACTTGGCGCCATACCCAATCCGGCGGGCACCACCGGGACCATTGTGGGGAATATCCGGAACGTGCATCAGTCCCGTCCTCCCGCTGCAAACCTCAACGAGGGGGTTCCTGTACCCGAAGCGTGGATCGGCTTGAACGTCATCGAGGGCGGCTTGGCGGGAAAGGGGGTCTACGGGGCTCCCGCCGACCCGGCTACGGGGGCCTTCAGCATTGCCGGCGTGCCCCCGGGAAGTTATCAGCTCGTGGTCTGGGATACGCCCGTTGACCAGATCTTCGGCTTCCAGACGGTCATCGTGCCAGAGACAGGCGGCACGGTGGACATGGGCAACGTCCTGGTCAACGCCTGGTTCGGTCGACTCGAGGGCAGTGTGTTCGTCGATGACGGCGGCGGGGATCCATCCAAGGCCGACAACGGCTTCCGTGACCCCGGCGAGATCGGCATTCCGGGCCAGGCGGTGAACCTGCGCTTCCGGGACGGCCGCATGTACCAGGCCACCACCACGGGAGCGGACGGGAGCTACAGCCTCAATGAAATATTCCCGTGGTTCCGCTGGATCGTGGCGGAGGTGGACTACCTGAGATACAAGGCCACCGGCAACACGGTGGTGGTGGACGACGGCGGGGTCATACCTCCCGACGACGGCTGGAACATGCCGTCGGACGATGTCCGCAACCCCCAGCCCCAGGCCGGGATCAACCCCAATACGGGAAACAATCTCTCGCGTACGGAGGTCGGGCCGACTCTTTTGGAGGCCATGATCGTCTATGCGGACCAGAACCATCGCATCGACTGGGGCAAGCACATCTACCAGCCGGGCGAGAACGGCGGCATCGCCGGCATTGTCTTCTACGACACCACCCGGGCCGAGGACGTGGCCGAGGAGAACGTTGGGGATCCCTGGCAGCCCGGCATCCCCAACGTGCGGGTGAATCTCTACCGGGTCGATGCCGTCAACGAGGCGACGGGCAGGCCGACGCGGCTGACCCTCGTCAACTCGACGACGACCGACAGCTGGGACGACAATCTTCCCACGGACTGCCTGGGCGAGCAGCAGGTGGACCTGCTCGGCAATCCCATCGACAAGTGCTCCGAGACGCTTCGGACCTGGAACCAGGTCCGACCGGGGGTTTTCGACGGAGGGTATTTCTTTGAAAATCATTATCCAGGCGGCATCAGGAGCCGGAGGGTGCGCGGGGGGACGCTTCCGGTTTTCGACAGGAACGGGAATGTCGTCCCGGTGGTGCCCGGTCAGCAGCCGGAGACTCTGACCACGGGGCAGTGGGTGGTGGAGGTGGTGCCGCCCACGGGATACAAGGTGGTGAAGGAGGAGGACAAGAACGTCGATTTCGGCGATCGCTATGCACCGAGTCCCCGGGCCCTGCTCCCGCCCTGCGTGGGCGCGGACCATCGGGTGCCGGCCGAGCTGAGCCTGTTCCCGGGCGTTCCCGTGCGCGAGGACCTTGCCGGCACCCTTAGGCCTCTTTGCGACCGGAAGCTCGTGGATGTCGTCCAGGACCGCAACACGGCGGCGGATTTCTTCCTCTTCACTGACGTGCCCAAGGCCGCCAAGTTCCACGGCATGATCACCAACGATCTGACCAACACGTTCAACCGGGCGGACCCCAACTTCGCCGAGAAGCTCTCGCCAAAATGGGTTCCCCTTTCCCTGCGCGACTATCAGGGGAATGTCGTGACCCGGACCTATTCGGACCAGTGGGGCGGCTATCACGTCATGGTGCCTTCCTCGTACACGGTGAACCCTCCCATTCCCACGGGAGTGTCCCCGAGCATGATGCAGGTCTGCCTGAACGATCCGGGACCGGATCTGGCCAGGCCCGATCCTTTCTACAATCCGGCCTACGGATTCGTCTGCTACAATTTCGATGCATGGCCGGGCTCGACGACCAACCTGGATACCCCGGTCCTCCCGGTGGGAGCCTTCACCGGGGCCTTCGAGAACCAGCTGGATTGCGAGCTTCCCAACGGGACCCCGCGCATCAGTCAGGTGGTGGGCGGGCCTTACGTCGCGGCCCCGGGGCAGAGCATCACCATCCAGGCTGTCGGCTCGGTTGCCGTGCAGAATCCGGACTTCGACATCACTAAACCCGTGAGTCCGACCAACTCGCCCACCCTGGTGCGGGACTACGGATTCGGGTCCCGGGGCCAGGTGACGGTAAACGGCGTGCCCCTGGTGATCACCGCCTGGAACAGCACCCAGATCCGGGCCACCGTGCCGGCGGGAGTGACGACCGGTCAGCTCGTGGTGACCCGCGGAGACAACCTGCTCTCGTCGGTGGTCGGCATTACGCTGACGGTGGGCGGTCCCGCGCCCATCCGGGTCCCGGGCAATTTCCCGACGATCCAGGCCGCCGTGGACAATGCTCCCAACGACTCCCTGATCCTGGTCGGTCCCGGCGTTTACACGGAAAACGTGGTGGTCTACAAGCGTTTGAACCTTCAGGGCGCGGGTGAGGGCTCTACCTTCATCAACGGCCTGGACTTCACCCTGAACAACGAGCAGGCCTGGATCGACCTGGTCCAGGCCCTTGTGGATGCAAACCTGGTGGACCTGGTGGACGGTCAGCGGCCCGATTTCCTTCTGGACCGGGGCGCCGCCATTACGGTCCTGGCCAAGAACGGGGAGTTCACCCAGGGACGCATCGATGGCTTCACCCTCACCCAGTCGGTCATTGGCGGCGGAGTCTTCGTGAGTGGCTACGCCGATGGCCTGCAGATCAGCAACAATCGGATATCCAGCAATTCCGGTAACTTCGGCGGCGGCATCCGTGTGGGCTGGCCTGCGAATCCCGCCGCGGGGGTGGAAGTCAACGCCTCCGTGGACAACCTGGTGATTCGCAACAACCACCTCAACCAGAACGGCGGCACCGATGGGGCGGGCGGCATCGCCCTCTTTGCGGGGGCCAACAATTACCTGGTGGAGGACAACTTCATCTGCGGAAACCTGAGCGGATGGCAGGGCGCGGGCATCGGCCACCAGGGCAAGAGCGACGGGGCCATCCGTGAGAACCGGATCCTCTTCAACGAAGTGACCACCGGCGACAAGCCCATCCGGGGTGTGCGAGGCGGCCAGGGCGGCGGGATCCTCATCGCGGGGGAAGAGACTCCGCCCGAGCCGACGAATCCGACGCCGGGCTCGGGGAACGTCGTCATCGAAGGCAACCTGATCCAGGGAAACGCGGCCGGCCATGACGGGGGCGGCATCGCCCTGGCGCAGGTCAGCGGCCGGGATGTGGCCGAGAATCCTTCGACGCCGGCCAACTGGTATCTGATCCAGATCACCGGCAACACCATCGTGAACAATGTGGCCGGGATGGCCGGCGGGGGTATCTCCATGGGGGATGCCGCCCGCGTGAGCATCGTGGGCAACACCATCGCCCACAACGACAGCACCGCGACCAACCGAGCGGCCTTCCTGGACATCACCAACCCGAACCTCTCGACGGCCCAGGTGGCGGGCATCGTCTCCAGGGCGCACAGCGCGATCCTGGCGGCGGCTTTCGGGCCAGGTTTCGAGCAGACCTTCCCGAACCCGCAACTGGAGGACTGCATCATCTGGAACAACCGTTCGTTCTTCTGGGACGGGAATGCCGACGGCGGACTGGGAGACCTGCTGCCCGGAGACCCGGCCATTCTCGACCTGGGTGTCACGGGGACCGCCGGCGCGCTGAACCCGGTGGACTGCATCCTGACCGGGGGAACGGATCCTCAGTTCGCGGCTCCTTACTTCAACGAGCTCTTCGCCGCCGGGGCGGGGGGCGAAGGCGGCAACTTCGTGAGCTTCGTATTCAAGCCGCTCAAGCAGTTCGGTGATTACCGTGCTTTGGGACTGCAGCCCTGAAGCGAGGTTCGGTTCCGACGATCGCCTCCCGCTCCCGCTGTCCGAGAGGGCGCCGGGGCGGGGGGCTCCCTCAAAGGAGGTTCCTGATGGGTAAGATGAGAGGGTCGGGGATTGTGGTTCTTGTATCCGCACTGCTCCTTGTTTCGGGAGCGGCGTTGGCGCAGAATCTCATGGTACAGTGCCCGGGGGATACGGACGGGGACATGATCCCGGATCTGCCGGGTTATGAAAATGTCGTGTGCAAGCATGTGACCGCCGGTGACGGCTACGCCGTCATGCCGGACGGGAAGCTCATGTACACTTTTGGTTTTTCCGAGGTGCCGGCCGGCACTACCGAGCCGAGGGTATTCGCCGAACGGCAGCTCAAGGCCGAGTTCACGGGGCCGCACATCGTTCTCAGGGAGGGTGACGAGCTCTACTTGAATCTAACGAACGTCGGCATGGTCGCCAGGCCGGACCTTTTCGACGCCCATTCGGTGCACTGGCACGGCATCCCCAACCAGGGGTCCATTTTTGACGGGCTGCCCGAATCGGCTCCGACCGTGGTCATCGGCGCCACGTTTCCGTACTACTACTCCACGGCGGGAAGACCGGGCACCTACTTTTACCACTGCCATGTGGAGGTCTCCGAGCACATGCAGATGGGCATGGTCGGGGCCCTCGATGTCCTGCCCGCCCAGGACGGGACGCCAATCGGCGGGTTCACGAAGTTCGCCTACAACGATGGCGACGGCTCCACGGGATATGACGTGTCGAAGACCCTGATCCTGGCCGGCTTCGATTCCAATTTCCATGACAAGCACATCAGGGTTCAGCCGCTCCCCTTCGCCGACATGCTGGACGACTACCACACCATCAACGGGAGAGGCTACCCGGACACCATCAATCCCAATCCCCTGGGCAGCGTCCCCGAAAACAACAACCATTTCAGCCAGAAGCACGACTCGGTCATCACCGTGAATCAGAATCAGCGGCTGCTGCTGCGCATCGCCAACATCAGCACGACCCATCTGTTCACGGTCCGGGTCCTTGGAATCCCCATGAAGGTGGTGGGGCTCGACGCCAAGCTGCTGAGGAACGGGGCGACGGATCTCTACTTCGATACAGACTCCGTCACCGTGTCGGGCGGTCAGGCCGCGGATGTCCTGCTGGATACCACCAACGTCGCGCCCGGAACCTACTTCTTTTACACGACCAACGTCGGTGAGCTGATCAATGGTGGCGAAGAGCGAGGCGGCATGATGACGGAAATCGTGGTCTGCCCGCCGGGAGGCTGCGCGTGATGGAGAGCAGGGAACGAACGAGGAGGCTTAAGATGATCTCATCACCTACGCGATATCGGTCAATCCTCGCTTTGGTGGCTGCGGGATTGATCCTGGTGGTCGCTCCCGGGGCTTTCGCGGCCATCCAGGGAGTAACGGGAACGAGCTTCAACCTGGTGGCCAGGCAGGACCGCATCACCCTGGGAGACGGCGACAGCATGCTCATGTGGGGTTATGCCAATGGCGCGGGGCGGATGCAGTATCCCGGGCCGACGCTGATCCTGCAGCAGGGGGTCCCCGTAACGGTGAAGCTCACCAATCAGTTGCCGGCGGCAGCGGGAAACGTGTCCATCGTGTTTCCGGGGCACCAGGTGACGGCCGTCGGAGGAGTGTCGGGAGTCCTGACCCGGGAGGCCGTTGTGGGTGATCCCGAGGGAGTCACCTATGCATTCACGCCCACCGAGCCCGGAACCTACATCTATCACAGCGGCACGAGGATGGATCTGCAGGTGGAGATGGGGCTCGTCGGGGCCATCATCGTGCGGTCGACGACGGCGAGCACGTCGGGCTGCCCCAATCTGGGCGCCGCCTTCAACAACCTGGCCGGGGGGGACCCCAGGTGCCTCGAAACCAAGTACGCTTACAACCATGCCGGGACCGGGTACCATCGTGAATTCCTTTTTTTCCAGACCGACCTGGATCCCAAGCTCCATCGCCTGGTGGAATTCGGCCGGTTCAACCGGATCGACACCACGGAAGGGTTTGCCACCTGCTGGTTCCTGAACGGGAGGAACTTCCCCGATACGCTGGCGGAGGCTGGCGTTCCCTGGCTCCCGACGCAGCCCTACAACTGCAGTCCCATCATGCGGCCCGGCGAGACGATACTGGTGAGAATGGTCACGGCCACGCGAGACCCGCACCCCCTCCACTTTCACGGCAACCACGTGCGGGTGATCGCCAGGGACGGCCGGATGCTCTCCAGCGGTCCAGGCAACGGACCGGACCTGTCGTTCGAAAACTACACGGTTATCGGCAATCCCGGTCAGACCGTCGATGCGCTCTTCACCTGGACGGGAGAGGGGATGGGCTGGGACATTTACGGTCATGCACCCGGGGATCCCGAGCAACCGTATGAAGTCCTAGCCGACCACGGCACGCCCTTTCCAGTGGTGCTTCCCGCCCGTGACGACCTGGTTCTCGGACAGTTTTACAGCGGCAGTCCGTTCATGGGAAGCCAGGGGTCCTTGCCACCCGGCCACCCCGGCCTCAACGCGGCGGGTGGGTTCTTTTTCATGTGGCACTCCCACACGGAAAAGGAATTGTCCAACAACAACATTTTTCCCGGCGGTTTGATCACCCTGCTCAATGTGGTCCCATGGACCGCGGAACTGCCCGTGGAATAGAAGGAGGTCGGCACGATGCGCAGCAAATGCTTGATCGGATTGCAGATCCTGCTCCTTGCCCTTGCCGTCTCCGCCACGACGGCCGACAGGTGTCATGGAGTCACGTTCGATTTGAGGGTGGGGCAGTCAACCTTGACCATGCCCGACGGGATCGTGGTCACGGTGTGGGGATTCGGGCTGGCGAACGGCCCCATTACGGTTCCCGGCCCGGTCCTCGAGGTGCCTCCGGGAGACAGTGAGCTGATCGTCAACCTCTCCAACGAGCTGCCGGTTCCTGTCTCGCTGGTGATCCCCGGCCTGAGTCTGCCCTCGAACAATGCGGGCCCCGTCTGGACCGACTGGCCCCAGGAAACCCAGGTCTGGACGGGCAGCCGTCCAGCCGGGAATTACACGGCCCGGGTTCGCTCATTCGTTCATGAAGCTCCCGCCAGAGTTGGCTCCACGCCGGGCACGGCGACCTACGTCTGGAACAACATGAAGCCGGGAACCTATCTGTACCAGACTGGAACGACCCCTTCATCCCAGCTGCAGATGGGGCTGTACGGAGCGTTGAAGCAGGACGCCACGGCCGGCCCGCCCCGTCAGGCTTACGGCGCCACGACGGTGTTCGACAGGGAGCAGATCCTGGTGTTCAGCGCCATCGACCCGGTGATGAACGAGGCCATCAGCGGGGGGAACTTCGGACCGGGGAAGCTGGTGACCAGCACCAAAAACTACCTGCCGAAATATTTCCTCATCAACGGTAAGGCATGGCCGGACAAGGCCCTGGCCCGGGTCAACGCCTGCACGCCCTTGCTCGCCAATGAGCGCGTTCTGCTCCGTTTTCTGAACGCCGGCTATGATACCTTCGTCCCCGTCTTCCAGGGGCCTTACCTGAGCATCCGGGCCGAGGACGGGCATCTTTATCCATACTTCAGAGAGCAGTATTCCATCGAGCTGGCGGCGGGAAAGACTTTTGACGCCTGGGTCCAGCCGATGGCCGATGGGGTCTACCCTATCTTCGACCGAAGACTTCACGTGACCAACGCCGGGAGCAGCTCGCCGGGAGGCATGATCGCCCACCTGGTGGTGGGCTCCCCGGCGGGGACCGACACAGAGGGACCATTGGTCACGGCGGCTGACGCGGCTCCCAACCCCATTGCCGGCCCCACGTCGGTGACCCTTGTGGCCACGGCTGACGACGTCAGCACGGGGTGCAGCAATATCGCCGGCGGCGAGTGGTGGATTGGCGCGGACCCCGGCGTGGGCTCGGGAACCCCCGTGAGCGCCCTCGATGGAGCCTTCGATTCCTCGGTGGAAGGCTTGACGGCCACCATCGACATCGGCGGGCTGCGAATCGGTACCGCCACCATGAGCGTTCGCGCCCGGGATGCCCAGGGCAACTGGGGTCCCGTCACAACATTTTTGCTGAAGGATATCGTGTCCATTACGTCGGTCACTTACGCGCGCGCGACGATCCAGGTGGTGGCGACAACCAGTTCCTCCAGCCGTATGGTCCTGAGATCGCCCGAGTACCCGCGGGCGAGGTTTACATTCCGCCGGAGGACCAATGACTACAGGGCGATCATCCGGAGAGTGCCTGTCAATCCGGGCGTCATCTCGGTCACGAGCTCGGGAGGTGGGTCCGATACGAAGCCGGTGCCTTTCCCCTAGAAACCAGGCCGTCCGGAAGCCATGGAACGTCTCGGGGGGCTGCGCAGGCATCCCCCCTATCCTTTGGACCCCGGATCCCGAAAAGGCCGTGATGGGTGCCTTTCAGGAGAACCAGTGAAGGCGAGGGAAGGGAGACCGTGATGTCAAGGACGATTTTTCGCGTTTGCTGTCTTGTAATCATCATGCTTGTCGCTTTGGCTCCGCGGCCCCCTCTTGCGAGGGCAGCCGAGCCGGCCTCGGTTCCAGCCTCGAGCGACGATGCCGAGATCGAGCGAAAATGGGGCATCCGGGAGGTCACTGTCCGACGGACGGCTTCCGGGGCGATCATCGATGTGCGCTACCGAATCACGGACGGAAGCAAGGCTCAGGCGTTCATGAACCCAAGGAACGTGCCTCGGCTTATTCACCAGGACACGGGACGAGAGATGCCCATCACCCAGGGCAAGCTCGGAAAGATGCGCCAGGTGCCGGTGGATCCCGGGGCCAACCGTGTCTATTTCAGCCTCTTCTCCAATCAGGGGGGACTGGTCAAATCCAAGGATCGCGTGACCCTCCAGATGGGCGAAGTGAGGATAGAGGGTCTCCAGGTGGAGTGATCTCCATTGTTGACTTGAGGGTCAGACGGAGTCCATTATTCCAGGAAACCCAGGCCAGTCCCGCGGGGGGCCGGCCCACCACGCGGTCTGGAGCACCGAAAACGGGAATCGAGGATCACGAGATGAGTCTCACGCCGGAAGGGAGACTCCCATGGAGAAGAGCCCCCGTCATCATCCTCGCGCTGATATCGGCTTTCTCGGCGGGAATGGTTATAGGTCATCGACGGGCTCAGGTCGAGGGGACCCCGGTCATCTCGGATGCAGCTTCAACGGATCAGCCCGGCGCCATGGGCCAGAGCCTCTACGTGTGCCCCATGATGGATGTCCCGCCCATGAAGCAGCCGGGAAGGTGTCCCGTGTGCGGGATGGATCTTATCCGCGTGTCGGGCTCGGTGCCGGACGATGCGGGTGGGGTTGCAAGGATAAAACTCACGGACGCCGAGGTCCGGGCGGCCGGAATCCGGACCGCCCCGGTCGAGCGCAGGGTTGTCTACAACGAGATACGGCTCTACGGAAAGATCGAATATGACCCCGCGCATCTGAGTATCGTGAGCGCCTACATGCCGGGAGTGATCAACCGTGTATACGTGGAGCGCACGGGGGTCTCGGTGAAATGGGGACAACCGCTCTTCGATTTTTATTCGTCGGATCTCTATTTCACCGAGCAGGAGCTCTTCGAAGCCGCTCAGACGGCTCCGGGGCTGCTTGCCTTTCGCGGTGCGGCTCCGCACACGGCCCGCAAGGGAGGCGTCCGGGCCAGGGATGGCGAGACCGCCGATGAGGAGGATTCCGGTTCGCGCCAGGCGGCTCTCAGAAGGATGAACGCCATTCGGCACAAGCTCCAGATACTGGGGTTGTCCAAGAAGGACCTGGATGAGCTGCAGCAGCGGTCGGAACCCACGGGCATAGCGACGGTGACCGCCACCCGGTCGGGGGTTGTGATTCAGAAGGCGGCGCTCGAGGGGACTTTCGTCAATACGGGCGCCCCCCTTTACACCATCGCAGACCCACGGTATGTGTGGGTGAAGCTGGATGCCTACGAGGAGGATCTCGGGTGGCTGAAAACGGGCCAGGACGTGGTTTTCCAGGTGGAAGCCTATCCCGGCGAAAGGTTCGAAGGAAAGGTGACTTTCATTGATCCCGTCTTCGACGCTGTCACACGAACCGTGAAGGTGGGGGTCATCGCGTCAGAGAGCACCAGGCTCAAGCCGGAGATGATCGTACGGGCGGTCATCCTGGCAAAGCTCGGACCTGGAGGGCAGGCGACCGGCGGCGGCAATGACCCCGGTCCCGCGCCTCTCGTGATTCCGGCCACGGCCCCGCTCGTCACCGGGAAGCGCGCGGTGGTTTATGTAGCTGCGCCGGACACGGAGTGGACTTACGAGGGCCGGGAGATCTCCCTGGGCCCCAGGGCTGGAGAATACTACGTGGTCCGGGAGGGTCTCCGGGAAGGGGACCGGGTCGTTGTGAACGGGAGCTTCAAGATCGACAGCGCCGCCCAGATTTTGGCCAAACCCAGCATGATGCAGCCGGCGGCTCGCTGAGATGGAATCCGGCCGCCAACTTCGTGGGACAGACGAACACGCTTTCCGGAGCCCTTGTCCCGGTCCCCTGTTGCCTCCATGACCGACGCCAAGCAAGAGAAACCTGGTGAAAGGCGGAGCTGGCTGGACGTTTTCATCTGGTTCTGCCTCGAAAAGAAGCTTGCGCCTCTCCTCCTGCTCGCTGCGATCATCCTGAGCGGCCTGACCTTCTCGCCTTTTGACCTCGAAATTCCCTGGCTTCCCCGCCATCCCGTCCCTGTCGATGCGATACCGGATATCGGCGAAAATCAGCAAATCGTGGTCACCGACTGGCCGGGGCGCTCGCCCCAGGATGTCGAGCACCAGATCACCTATCCCCTGACGGCCGCGATGATGGGGATTCCGAGGGTCAAGACCATCCGCAGCACCTCCATGTTCGGCTTTTCCATCGTCTTCGTGATCTTCGAGGAGGATGTCGAATTTTATTGGGGACGGTCCCGAATTCTTGAAAAGCTCGCCAGCCTGCCCTCCGGAATGCTCCCTCCGGATGTGCAGCCCGCCCTGGGACCTGACGCCACGGCACTGGGGCAGGTCTTCTGGTACACGCTGGAAGGATGCGACGCGTCGGGTCGACCCATGGCCGGATGGGACCTGCACGAATTGAGGAGCGTCCAGGACTGGTACGTCCGCCTCGCTCTGCTTTCGGTGGATGGTGTCAGCGAAGTGGCGTCCATCGGCGGTTTTGTCAAGGAATACCAGATCGATGTCGACCCCGGCCTCATGACTGCCCGGAATGTGAAGATCGAGGACGTCGTCTCGGCCATCCAGCGGAGCAACATCGACGTGGGGGCCCGCACCATCGAGGTCAACCGGGTCGATTACGTGATACGCGGCCTGGGATATGTCCGGAGCGTGGACGACCTCAACAATGCCCTCATCTCCGTGAGCGACGGAGTCCCGACCTTCGTTCGCCAGGTGGCCCGCGTGAGCATGGGGCCGGCCTCTCGATCCGGCGTGCTCGACAAGGGGGGGCTCGAGGCTGTGGGGGGAGTGGTCGTGGTTCGCTACGGCGAAAACCCCCTGGCGGTGATTCAACGGCTCAAGGACAAAATCGAGGAGATCACGCCCGGGCTCCCCCGGAAGACTCTCCCCGACGGGAGCGTCAGCCAGGTGAGGATCGTCCCGTTCTATGATCGAACGGGCCTCATCCAGGAGACATTGGGGACTCTGAGCTCCGCTCTCTACCAGGAAGTGCTGGTCACCATCCTGGTCATCCTCATCATGCTCAGGCAGGCCCGCATGTCCATTCTCGTCTGCTCGGTCCTCCCCCTTGCCGTGCTCATGGGGTTCACCGCAATGAAACTGTTGGGGGTACAGGCCAATATCATGGCGCTCGCGGGCATCGCCATCGCCATCGGCACTCTGGCCGACATGGGCATCATCGTTGCCGAAAGCATCTACCGACACATCGAGAGTGCCGACCCGGGAGAGGAACCGGCCCGGGTCATTTTCCGGGCGACCTCGGAAGTGGGCGGAGCCGTGGTCACCGCCATCGCGACAACCCTGGTCAGTTTTGCACCGGTCTTTCTCCTGACCGGCGCCGAGGGGAAGCTTTTCCGACCCCTGGCCACCACCAAAACCCTTGTCATCTTTGCTTCCGTTGTCGTGGCGCTGGCCATAATCCCTCCCCTGGCGCACACGCTGTTTGCATTCCGTTCCGGTCGATGGCGCAGGCCATGGCTGTTCCATGAGGGACTGGTCTACGTCGGCGTCCTGATCGGGATTTTCTTCAACTTCTGGGTGGGAGGCTACCTGGCCGTCACCGGCGCTTATCTGCTGTTGAGGCGCTATTTTCCGGAATCCTTCCGGCGCAGGGCGGCGTCTTTGGCAACCTTGGCTCTCATCGCCGGCCTAGGTGTGGCCCTGGCGTTGGATTGGGTGCCTTTGGGGCCCGAATCGGGAGTGCTTCGGAACGTGCTTTTCATTGGGGGAATTGTCGGTGGAATCATGGGGGGGGTGGCCCTGTTTCAGAAAACCTATGCGACGATCCTCGCCTGGTGTCTCGATCACAAGATGCTCTTTCTTTCCGGCCCGTTATCCATTGTGGTGCTCGGAGCCACCATCTGGCTGGGTTTTCCGAGAGTCTTCGGCTGGCTGCCCGATCTCGTGCGTCTGAGCAGGGCCGGAACCTTCCTGGCCCATGCCTTTCCCGGCCTGGGAAGCGAGTTCATGCCTCCCCTCGATGAAGGGGCTTTCCTCTACATGCCTTCGACCATGCCCCACGCCTCCATCAGCGAGGTCCTGGAGATCCTGCGGATTCAAGGTCGCGCCCTGGAGGCCGTTCCCGAGGTGGAGAGTGCCGTGGGCAAGGCGGGGCGGGTGGAAAGCGCGCTGGACCCCGCGCCGATCTCGATGATCGAGACCTTGATCCGGTACCGACCCAAATACCTGGTGGATCCGTGGGGGCGTCTGCTGACCTTTCGCTTCGATCCCGACCAGATCGACCTGTTTCGCGACGAGAAGGGAAACCCGGTGTCCGCGCCGGACGGACAGGCTTTCCTCGTGCGGGGGCGGTTTCTCAGGGATTCGGATCAGCGGCTCATTCCGGATCCACGGGGAAAGCCGTTCCGGTTGTGGCGACCCCCGCTGGAGCCGGCCTTGAACCCCGAGCGGAAAGGCTGGAAAGGCATCCAGACCACTCAGGACATCTGGGATTGCATCGTTGAGGCTGCGACCGTCACGGGCACCACCACGGCGCCGAAGCTCCAGCCCATCTCGGCTCGCATCGTGATGCTTCAAAGTGGCATAAGGGCCAGCATGGGGGTGCGGGTCAAGGGGCCGGACCTGGGAACCATTCAGGATGTGTGCGTAAGGATCGAGCGGATCCTCAGGGAAATCCCATCCCTGGATCCCGCCTCGGTGGTTGCCGACCGCATCATCGGGGTGCCTTACCTGGAAATTGACCTGGACCGACGCGCCATGGCCCAGTATGCCGTGGATGTGCAGCAGGTTCAGGACGTCATCGAATTCGCCATCGGCGGGAAGCGCATCACAACCACCGTCGAGGGGCGCGAGCGTTATCCGGTTCGTGTCCGGTACCTGCGCGAGCTGCGGGATGACCTGGATTCCCTGGGCAGGGTCCTCGTCCCGTCCCCGTCGGGAGCACAAGTTCCGCTCAGCCAGCTCTCCGTCATAAGGTATGTTCCCGGCCCTCAGATGGTGCGGAGCGAGGACACTTTTCCGGTGGGGTACGTGCTGTTCGAAAAGCAGGCCGGCGCCGCCGAGGGAGATGTCTTCGAGCAGGTTAGGCGCTACCTCGGGTGGAAGGTCGAAACCGGGCATCTGCAGCTGCCCGATGGCGTGAGCTACGCCATGACCGGCAATTACGAAAACCAGGTGAGATCGCAGAAGAGCCTGAGGGTGGTCATTCCCCTGAGCCTGGTGATTATTTTGCTCATATTGTATTTACAGTTCAAATCCTGCTCGACGGCGGTCATGGTCTTCGTCTGTATAGCGGTCAACTGGTCGGGAGCGCTGATCCTTCTGTGGCTTTATCAACAGGCGTGGTTTCTGAACTTCAGCCTGTTCGACACTTCCATGCGCGAGCTGTTCCAGGTACATCCCGTCAACATGAGTGTGGCCGTCTGGGTCGGGTTTCTCGCTCTTTTCGGGGTTTCCTCCGACGATGGCGTGGTCATGGGGACCTATTTGAACCAGACCTTCGTGAGAAGTGAGCCCCGGACGGTGGAAGCGGTGAGGCGGGCGGTGGTCGAAACGGGGCGAAGGAGGATCCGGCCATGTCTCATGACCATGGCCACAACCCTGCTGGCTTTGCTCCCGATCCTCACGTCCTCGGGACGGGGCGCCGACCTGATGTGGCCCATGGCACTGCCTTCCTTTGGCGGACTTGCCGTCGAGCTGATCACCATGATCATCCTTCCGGTACTCTATTGCGCCGTTCACGAACGCCGTCTCGGATCGACGATTCGTGAGTGACGGGATTTTTCCCGGAACAACAGGAGGGATTACAGCATGATGAGATGGATGCCATTGATGGCTCTGCTGTGTTCGATCGCGTGCCTTGGGGGCGCCTGCGGTTTTGTGGCGGATACCTCCGCCGCCGATGCTTCGAGCCACGAATCCCTGAAGGGGTCGGAGGCCATGCCGCCGGAGGGTGCCGAGCGCGAGGGGGCTGTCGCCAAGGGAAGTCTCCCCA
>Ga0101944_10004313_pt1 | contig 17865 bp, 12 predicted proteins | sample DewCreD2012metaG_FD_75245 | JGI IMG/M metagenome (GOLD analysis project Ga0101944, IMG submission 75245) | Hot spring sediment bacterial and archeal communities from British Columbia, Canada, to study Microbial Dark Matter (Phase II) - Dewar... ... | reverse complement strand
AAGCGGAGACGCGGAAGCCGCGAAACGCGGGCCAGTTGGGGACTTGCGGAAGCGGCTATACCGTCAACAAACTGCGGGGAAATGGTTGCGAGGAAGGAAATTGGCTCCGTGAGAATAACAAGGATCGGTATCCTCAAGCGCGGCGGTACCTCTCCCGCCGATGTCAGTCCGTGAGTGACGGGTACCTCGGGAAGCCGCGTGTTGTTCCGCGACGAGGACCGGGTATGGGCCGCCGATCTTGCGAGCGACCACGCCGGCCCGTCCGCCGTCCACTTCCACTGTCCCCGTAGAGGTATGGAAGCAGACCCAGTAGTGGGCCACCGCATTGCGAGACCCGTCGCGACGAGCCAGTCGGTAAGCTCCCTGTCGAATTCCGCCAGCGGCGGCGACGTCACGGTGGACCGGTTCCAGTCGAGCAACGGGAACACCCGCACGTACGCCGGGAAGATCGCCTCGGGCGCAAAGTACCTGGCCGGAATGCTCAAGTGCTACGGCGACGCCTCGCGTACCCGCTGGTGGGCGGTGGTCGAAGGGCATTAGCGCCGGCCTTACTCCACCTGGATTGTGACGGCGTTGCTCGCCATCCCGCCCGCCGCCACGTACACCGGCACGGTCCCGATGGCCGAAACCGCCGGCACGACGGCGTTGATCTGCCACAGCCCGGGCGCGGTCATGCCGCTGTATTGCACCTCGGCCGGTTCGCCCGAGATCCACACTTGCGGCGCCCCGGCGGGCGCCGCGCCGGTGGCGTAAATCTGCACCACGGTTCCCCGCCGTGCGCGCGCGGCTGGGCCGTTCAGGCTGCCGTCCTGATTGAGCACTGCGCCCGGCTGCGTGGGGTCGGCGGCGTTGACGGTAAAGAGCGCGGGAGCGGTCGCGCTCACCTCGAAGCGGGCCGCGGGTAAAGGGCCTGCGGCGTGCGCGAGTTCGGCGCGCGCAGCCCCGGCGGGTGTATCGGGCGGCATGCGAAACACGATCTGGTTCGGCGTCGACGCGATCACCTGCGCCGCACGCCCGTCCACGCGGATCTCCACCGCCCCGGCGGGGAACGAACCGAACGCCGACGCCCAGCCTCCCGGCGCCACGCCGTGCTCGGGCCGGAAACTCGCTGCATTCACTACCGTCACGTCGCCTTCGGGCGCGGACGGGAGGCGCGTCGCGCGGGCGTGCGCCAGCGCCAGCCACGCGTCGTGTCGCGTGAAGTAGTCGGTCGAGCGGAGCCGCAGCATCACGTCCGGGTAGACGCTATCGCGGTCGGGGATCCAGGGTTGGGCCGGAAACGCGCGCGTCGAGTGCTGCACCGTCAACCGCGACGCGCCCAGCGTGAACGCCTGCACTTCGCCGAAGTGCGCCGGCTTGCCGCCCGTGCCTTCGCCCACTAGCACCGCCGCGAGCCCCGACTGACCGGACAACGCCAGCGCCCATTCGTCGTTGATCTTCAGGTATTCCGCGTTCTGCAGCCCGGAGGAGAACGTGCCGCCGTCGGCGATGCCGTAGAACGCGAAACCGCTGTTCTGGCGCAGCCGCGGAATGCGCTCCGAAAGGCCCACCAGCAAGGGGACGATCAGGTTGGAATCCCCTCCCCCGTTCTCCCGCAGGTCGATGACGAGCGTTTCCACGGGGTTGGCGTCCAGGATGGCGAGCGTCTCGGCGACGAATTGCGCGAAGGGCCACGACGCCTGTTCCTGGCAGGCGCGGTAGCGGATGTAGAGGGTGCGGCTGACAGAGCTGTACTGTGCCCAGTAATTGGACGCCGCGTTGCGCGCGTTCACGGGCGCGAATCCGCCGCCGGCGTCGAGCGCGGAAACCAGCGTCGCGCCTTCCACGCGGAACTCCTCGGTCGCCGCCTCGCCCGATGCGAGGCGCAGCGTATAGCGCACCGGGTCCGTGCCCGCGACAAGGCCGATGCCGCGCAGCAGACCGTCGTTGACCAGCACGACGGGGATGCGGGCGCGCAGCCAGAACTCGTTCTCGTGCGCGACCAGCGGCTTCAGGCGCGCGATGGCGTCCGCGATGGGGATGCCGTTCACCGCCTCGACCGCGGCGCCCAGCAGTCGCTGCCGGTTCGCGGGCGCGGCGGTCACGAAGACGCCGTCGGTGAACCAGCGCAGTCGTACCGGGAGCGTCCCGAAGCCGAGGTTCGCGCCGGGACTCGAAGTCAAGTTGAGGGTTGTGTGCGAATCCCCCACCGAGGCGACCAGCGCCGCCAGGCGAGTGTAGAATTCGCGCGTGCTCAGGCGCGGGTTGTCGGCTTCGAGGCGGGCGGCTGCCGCCTCGAACTGGGCTTGCGGCTGAACCGCATAGACGCCGGGGTGGACGCGCGGCAGCGTCTCGACCACCTGCCGGAGATCGGCGAGGCGCTGCTCGGGCGTAAGGGTCTGCCCGGCCAGCGCCGCCGAGAATAGGAGAAAAAGAGCTGTTATGCGGCGTCGCATATCTGCTTCGACGGAAAGGCGGCCGCGTTGGTTACGCTACAGAATCATCTCAGTCAGGAACATGGCCGCACGGATGGAACAAACTGCCCAGGGGACCTTCTTGTAGGGGCGTTGTTTCAGTGCAGCTCGGGTTGCGTCGACCGGCAGAAGCTGAACGCGAGTCGTGGACGCCTCACGATTGCCGTCGAGGAATTCTGCCGACAATGGACAAGCCGTTTCGCATCGTCCAGTTTGCGGTGGGACAGCATCACGCTCGCCGTTAACCAATTCCCGGTTTCAGTCCGGAGACGGGGAGAAACGGCCTCCAGTGACCGCCGCCGGCGCGCACATCTGGCCCGCCAGGGCGGACGCGGAGACAAACGGAGAGAGCGAGAACCCGCGAAACGCGGGCCAGTTGGGGACTTGCGGAAGCGGCTATACCGTCAACAAACTGCGGGGAAATGGTTGCGAGGAAGGAAATTGGCTCCCCATCGTGGACGCGTTTCGAACTTCTGTGGCCTGCCCGACGCCGCCGATGGGAATGCTGATTGCTCAGGTCCAGAAATTCCCACGGTTATGCTGAGTTGGCGAGAGATCCCGGTTTCTTATTGGTATCGGGACTCGTCCCCACGATTCCGCCCTTACGCTGCAATACAGCAAGAGACGGAACCGGCTGGCCGGGGCCAACAGCAGGAGGCTCGAACCTTGCATCAGGTTCGAGAGCGATAAGAGGCGGCCGAGTATAGTGATTTCCACGCCGCCCGGCCTACAGCCCAACAAATTGCGCAGTCCCCGGCAGAGGTGATTACACCGTGGAAACGCAGCACTTCATTCATGAAGGATCTACTGGATGCTTGCCTCGGCGCCGGCAACGGTAATTCCAAGCGTTTCCAGCAGGCCGCCAGCGGCCCGGTCCAGGGCCGCTCGTGCCTTGAGGTAGCCTGCCCGCGCCGCCACCTCGGCCGACCGTGCCTGCGCCAGGTCGCGCTGGTATTGAATCACCAAAAAGGTGGTGGAAGCTCCCACCGCGAGTCTTTCCTCTTCGGCGGCCAGCGCCTGCTCCTGAAACTCCCGTTCACTCGCGGCGGCGGCGAGCGTCGCGCGAGCCTGTTCGACAGCGATCAAGGCGTTCTCGACTTCCACATGAACCTGCTTGGCAAGTTGCCGGATGCGCAGTTCCTGCTGGCGCAGCGCCAGGCTGTCCCGGGTGAAGTCTGCCTCGGCGGCTCGATTCCTCAGCGGGAGGGTGAACTGGACACCGACGCCATAATCCGGGAAGTTGCGGCGAAACAACTGCGCCAGTGCGGTTCCGTATCCCCCGAGCAGAATGGCATCCGGGGTGTGGGGAGCCGCGCCGGGGAGCGTCAGGGGATTGACGTCGCCGGCCAAGGCGTTGTTGCGCACTGTGGCTACGAGGTCCAGCGAGGGGCGCATGGCATCTTTACTGCCTTTCAAGGCGTCCCGGGTGCTCTCGATCTGAAGGCGGGCCTGCACCAGGTCCGGCCTCCGCTCGATCGCTTTTTGAGCCAAATCGGCAGCCGCAGGAATCTTTTCCTCCCGATCGACGCGCAACGGGTCGGTGAGAACGAAACGGATGTTCGCCAGCGCCGGGTCCGTCACAGTGTTTCGTGTCAGGTAATCCTTCAGCACCGTCTCCTGTTGCCGGACCAGCGCTTCGGCGGCGATCAAGTCCCGCCGGCTCCGGGCCACTTCGGCGCGCGCCCGGACCACTTCGATGGGCGCGCGGGTTCCAGCCTCCACCTGGGCCTGATTGTCAGCAAGAAGCTTTTCGGCGCGCTCCAATGTCTGCCTGCGCACCGTGACATCGGCCTGTAAGCTGGCAAGGTCCCAATACAGGCGGATTACGCCCGCGACTGTGCTGATGACCTGCTGCCGGAAGACCAGCTCTGACTGTGTGCGGCTTCGGGCGGCGATCCGCATGAAGCGCGCATTCAGCGTCCGCCCGAAACCACGCAGCAAGGGCTGCGTGAAGACAATCCCGAAGGAGGAGGTGTTAAACGGTCTCAAATCGTAGCGGCGGTGATTGTGTGTCTGGTGGAGATTGTCCCAGCCGGCGGTAATTTCTCCGCCCGTAAGAAAGCCCTGCTGCAAGGCGAAGTTTGCCGTTGTGGAGTCGGTTACCAGTGCCGGCGTTCCGACCAGGAAGGAATTGAGTTGTGGAGCAGTGAGGTGATCCTGGCGGATCTTCGCCGAGAACACCGGGTCCAGGGAAGGAGGTACGCGCCCGGTGCTGAGCGGAGTCTGGCCGGCAACGGACAGGTTCGTTTCGGCCCCGGGTCCGAGCGCAGGGGACAGAACATCGGCTGCGGGACTGACGCTCTTCGGGCCCTCACGCACGGCCAGCGGGACGCCGCGCAGCAGGCCGCCCGCCCGGGCTCGCTTCACTTCTGTATCCGCAAAGCGCGGGCCCAGGCGCTGCAACTCCATGTCGAGGTTGTTTTCGAGTGCGATAGCAATGGCGTCTTGCAGTGAAAGATAGGCGTTTCCGCCGCGCACCAGAGACGCCAGCCGGGGCGAATCCTCTGGGATCTGCGCCCGCATTCCGGCGGCCAGCAGGATGCAGGGTACAATGAGAGAGAACCGTTTCATTGGGCTGTTCCTCCCGGCTTTGCCGCTGCTGGCTTGGGTGGAGCGACCGGCCGGACCTTGACGCCCTCGGCAATCTCGTCCGTGAGGTTCGTGATCACTTTCTGGCCGGGTTTCAGTCCTTCCAGAACTTCGATCTGCGCTCCGTAATCCCGGCCCAATTTCACCGGCGCGATGTGAACGATGGAACCCTCCCTGACGGTGGCGACGGCCGGACCCTTGGCCGTGTTCCGGAAGGCAGCCGACGGGATCAGCAGCGGCGGGTTCTCGCGGAGCAGCTTGAAACGCACCGTCGCGTACATTCCCGGCAGGAGCAACCCGCCGGGATTCGGTGTCTGAACCTCGGTCAGCAGAGTCCGGGATGCGGGATCGAGAGAATTGGAGGTCCGGCTGACCTGGCCCGGGAACCGGCGTCCTCGATATTCCTCCAGTTCCACCAAACACGGCAATCCCGGATGGATGGCCGGCGCCTCGCTTTGGGGCACATTCACAAAGACGCGCAGTGTGTGAATCCGCGCGATCCGGAACATCTCGCGGAGCGAACTCCCGCTGCCGGCGGTGACCAGCGTGCCGACGTCGACATTCCTCGCGGTAATCACGCCTTCAAAGGGCGCCCGCACCTGACGGAACGACTGCAATTCCCGCAGGCGCTGTAAAGAGGCTTCTGTGGCGGAAATATTGTCGCGGGCAGCCTGTACGTTGGCTTCGGCGGCGGCCGCATCCGCCTGGCGCGCCTCATAGGCGGATCTTTTCTCATCGCCGTCCTGTCTGGAAAGCACGCCTTTGCCGACAAGCGTCTCCCATCGCCTGGCAGTGACTTCCGCCAGCCGGAGGTTGGCCAGCGCCTGCTGGTGCGCCGCCTGGGCCTGCTGCAACGCGGACTGAGCCCGTTTCAATGCAGCCTCGGTCTCCCGGATCTGCTGGTCGAGTTCGGGCGAGTCGATCTCGGCCAGGATCTGTCCGGCCTTGACGCGGTCGCCGATGTCAGCCAGGCGGCGTTTGATGTAGCCGTCGGCCCGCGCGAAGACCGGCGTCTCCATGTCCGCCTGAATCTCGCCCGGCAAGGCGAGCTCCACCTCGGCGGGGGCCTCTTTCACAGGGACGACGGTCACAGACGGCAGGGTTTGTTGCTGCGTTTGGGCGCTTGCGATGAGTTGCCGTGCGCGCGCAGCGCGCGGCAGATAGCCCAAGGCCCACAAAGCGCTCAGCAGCGCAACCAGGAGGACAGCGGCGACAAGGCCTTTTCGCTTGGCATGGTCCGGCTGTGGAGGCCCGGGCGCGCCATTGTCTTTCGTTTCTGCATCCAGTTTCATTGCAGCATCTCCGAATCTTCTTCCGTGGGACGGGTGCGCGCATTTTCTTTGAAGAAGCTGTAGACCACCGGAACAAAGAACAGCGTGGCAAGGGTCGCGGCCAACAAACCGCCGATCACCGCCCGCCCGATGGGAGCATTCTGTTCTCCGCCCTCTCCCAGTCCCAGAGACATGGGCAGCATGCCGAGAATCATAGCGCCCGCCGTCATCACCACCGGGCGGAGACGAGTGGTGGCGGCCGAGAGCGCGGCCTCAACGGCCGCCAATCCCTCGGCGCGCCGCTGGTTGGCGAACGTGACCAGCAAAATGCTGTTGGCTGTGGCCACCCCGATGCTCATGATAGCGCCCATGAGCGAAGGGACGTTGATGGTGGTTTGGGTCACGTACAGCGACCAGATGATCCCCGAAAAGGCGCCAGGGAGCGCCATCAGGATGATGAACGGATCCAGCCAGCTCTGGAAGTTGACGACCATCACCAGGTAGACCAGGGCCACTGCCAGAACAAGGCCACCCGCAAGCCCCTGAAACGATTCCCGCATGGTTTCCACCTGTCCGCGCACCTGAATCAGGGAACCGCGAGGCAGCTTGCCGCGAAACTCCCCGACGATCTTGTCCACTTCCTTGGCAACACTTCCCAAATCGCGGTCTTGCACCGCCGCATACACGTCCAGCACAGGCTGCACGTTGTAGTGGCTTATCGCCATCGGCGAGGTCACCCGCTCGGCCACGGCCAGATTGCTGAGCAGTTGTGGCGGGCCGGGCTTCGCGGATGCGAGCGGAGTATTGCGGATCTCATCCATCGAAGTAACGCGATACTCGGGCGTTTGAACGGCAATCAGGTAACTGACCCCGGTCTGTGGATGGAGCCAGTAGTTAGGCGAAACCTGGCCACTGGAACTGAGCGACACCAGCAAGCTGTTCGCCACATCCCGCTGCGTGAGCCCCATCTGGCCGGCACGGGTGCGATCCACGTTGATCAGCAGCTCCGGCGCATCCAGCACCTGGTGCAGCCGCACATCGACGGCGCCGGGCACGCGCCGGAGGCGCCGCTCGATTGCTCTGGCGATGCGGTAGTTCGCCTGCTGGTTGCGCCCGATGACCTGAATGTTGATCGGCGCCGGAATGCCGAAATTCAGGATCTGGCTGACCATGTCGGCAGAACGGAAAAAGAACGTCATTTCAGGAAATGCGGACGGAAGTTCCTGCCGCAGGCGACGCATATATTCCCACGTCTCGCCCCGCCTCCGTTCCCGCTTGAGGGAAATCAGGATTTCGCCATCCCCGGAGCCGATGGTGGCCGAATCGGTGTAGGCCATGTTGATCGGCAGAACCGGCAGGCCGATGTTGTCGAGAATCGTATCCAGCTTGGACGGCGGGATGATCTCGCGAACCTTGTCTTCGACCCTGGCAAACAGCTCCTCAGTGGTCTCCAGGCGCGTGCCGGTGGGAGCCCGAACATGCAGGCGTAACTGGCCTCCGTCCACCTGCGGGAAGAAGTCCTGGCCCAATTGCGTCGCCAGGATTCCCGACCCGATGCAGAAAAGCGCGAACACGGCAGCGACCACGCCGCGCCGGCCCAAGGACCAGGCCAGCGCAGCGCGGTAGCTTTCCCGGAACGCTTCGAAGCCCCGCATGAAACGAAGGTGGATCCGCCAGATTGGTCCGGCCTGGCGCCCGGAACGTCCGTCGCCTTGCCGGTAAAGGTGCAACTGGGATTTCAGCATGTAGCGCACCATGGTGGGAATCAGCGTCCGGGACAGCACCCAGGAGGCCAGCATGGCGAACACGACCGCCATCGCCAGCGGCTGGAACAGATACTTGGCCGTGCCGCGCAGCAGGACGACTGGCGCGAAGACGATGCTGATGGAAAGGGCGGACACGAACGCCGGAACGGCAATCTCCTGGGCGCCGTCAAGCACCGCGCGGATGATGGATTTGCCCATGGCCAGATTGCGGTGGATGTTTTCGATTTCAACCGTGGCCTCATCGACAAGGATTCCGATCGCCAGCGCCAGCCCCCCCAGGGTCATCACATTGATGGTTGCGCCCAACAGGTACAGCAGGATCAGCGAAGTGAGAATCGAAAGAGGGATCGAGGTGCACACGATCAGCGTGCTTCGCCAGCTTCCAAGGAACAACAGGATCATCAGCGATACCAGGAGCGCGGCCATCAGGGCTTCGTACAACACAGCGTTGATCGAAGCGCGGACGAACAAGGACTGGTCGAGCAGGAGCCGGACGTCGAGTTCCGGGGGCAAAGTGGAGAGGATGCGCGGCAGCTCCCGCTTGACCCTCTGCACGATATCCAGCGTCGATGCAGCGCCGGTCTTGAGGATCGAAACCAGCGCGCCGCGGCGGCCGTCCTGGCGCACAACATTCATCTGCACCGCGCCGCCATCGCGGACTTGAGCCACGTCGCGCAGGTAAATGGTGGCGCCGCCCTGCTGGCGCACGGGAATGTCGTTCAGCAGTTCGGCAATGTCGGGACTGTTATTCAGACGGACGCTGTACTCGCGGTCCCCCAGCTTCGCGGCGCCGGCGGGAAGAATGGGACTCTGCGAATTGATGGCCAGAGAGACATCCGCGGGCGAGACGCCATGGGCGTACAAGGCCTTCGGGTCAAGGTCCACCATGATCTGCCGGGCCTTGCCGCCGGCCGGCTGGAGGACGGAAGCGCCTTGCACTGTCGCCAATTGGGTTCGGAGAAAGTTGGACCCGATGTCGTAGAGCGCCTGCTCGGACAACCCCTGGCCGCCAAGCCCCAACTGGAGAATCGGCACACTGGATGCATTGAAGCGCAGGATCAGCGGCGGGGTGGCGCCGGGCGGCATCTGCCGCGTGACGGTCTGCGAGATCGCGGTCATCTGGGCGACCGCGGCATCCACCGGCGTGCCGGGATGAAAGAAGACTTTGATCACACCCATGCCGGCGAGTGTCTGCGATTCAATGTGTTCGATATCGTTAACGGTGGTGGTGAATGCCCGCTCGGATTGCGTGGTGATACGCTTTTCCATCTCGTCGGCGGACAAGCCCCGGTACTGCCAGATCGCGCTCACGACCGGGATGTTGATGTCTGGCAGAACATCGGTCGGCATGCGGGCGATTGCGACACCGCCGAGGATTGCGATCAAAATGGCGGCCGCGATGAACGTGTACGGACGCCGGAGTGCAAGTTTAACGATCCACATGAACCGGTTCTCCTGGTGTGCCGGCGGCGAACCGCCCGGCTTGGAGTTGGCCGAGAGTCAACTCGAGTGTCAGTTCGGCAATGCTGACAGACCGCTGCGCCTGAGACAGCAGCGACTGGCTGGTCAACAAGGCAGACTCCGCATCCAGAACAAAGTTGATGACGCTGCGGCCGGCATCGAATTTGAGGCGCTCATCGTGCAGCACGCGCTCGCTTTCGGCGACCGAGTCACGCAGCGCTTTGACCCGGCTCTCCGCGCTTTCGAGGTCGGCCAGGGCCGTGCGAATTTCCCGGCTGATCCGCAACTCCAGTTGGCGCCGGGCGAGGCGGAGCTGCTCCAATTTCGCCGCCGCCTCCTGCTCCTGGCCCCTTCTGCGGTTTCCGTCAAAGAGGGGGAACGACACATGAGCGCCGAGGACCCAATCGGTTGCCGCGTTGCCAGCCGAAGGCGCCTGAATGGCGAGCGAGGGCAGCAGCTTTCCGATGAGTTGGGGGAAGCCCACGGGGGTATTGGACCCGTATTGAATCGCCGACGCCCGAAGATCGACGCGCGGCCAGGCGGACTTGCGTACTGCCGACAGCCCAAACTCGCCAGCCTGAATTTCGTGATCGATCGAGCGAATCTCCGGACGAGAGGAGGCTGCACCGGACAGCAGCGCCGCTTCAGTGGCCGACGGCCCGGACGGCGAATGGCTTGGCGGGCTGTAACGCAATGCGGGAAGATCGCCCTCGTAGCCCATGACCGCGGCCAAGGCGCTCAGCGAGGAGCGACGAGCCGATTTGAGAGTGGCCAGGTCGCTTTCCATCTGGGCGAGCCGGGTCCGGATCTTCAGCGCATCCACCGGAACAGCGCGCCCCGCGTCGACCAGTTGGTTGGTGCGGCCGAGCAACGCTTTCAGGCTCGCGATCCGCGCCTCCGTCGACCGGATCAGGTCCGTGTAAGTCATCGACTGCAAGAACAGGCGCGCCGTCTCGAAAATGACCTCCTGCCGTTTCCGCTCCACCGCGGAGCTTGCCGCCAGAACCCGTTCGCGGGCGGCGGCGATCTCCATCTCGGTCTTGTGGAAGTCCCAGGCAAGGAACTTCAGTTCGGCGGCGGTGGCGTAGAGCGCGTTATCGAACCGCAGCAACGCCGGAGGAGTGCCGGCTGGATAACCACGCTCAAAGCGCGACCGGGCCGCGTCAGCGGCGAGGTCCAGTTGGGGCAGGCGCGACGAGCGAGTCACGGTAACCAGCCCTGTGCGGCGGGCCACCTCGACGCTGTCCGATTTCAGCTCGGGGCTATGTTCGAGAGCGTACTTCACCGCGTCCTGAAGCGTCAGTTCCCCGCCGCCGGCCGTTTGGGCGGGGGCAACAAGAGCCGAAATCGCCAGAAACGCTACAGACTTGAACAACGCGCTCATGCTTCAGCCTCCTGGAAATGGCTGGCCGCCAGTTTCTTCCGAATTTGTTCAGGCAACCCGTGATCCGGCTTGCCGGCGTACATCAGGTTGTAAGTGACGGGGATGACGAAGACAGAGAAGGCGGTGGAGACGACCAAGCCGAAAATCAGCGACCAGGCCATGCCCCCGAAAACCGTGTCCAGGGTGATGGGCAGCGCGCCGAGCACCGCGGCGCCGGAAGTGAGCAGGATCGGCCGCAGCCGGACGGAAACGCTTTTGAGGATCGCCTGATCCAGCGGCAAGCCGCGCATCAGGCCCAGATGGATGAAGTCGACAATGATGATCGAGTTTCTGGTGACGATGCCCGCCAGCGCAATCATGCCCATGAAGCCGGGGCCGGAGAAAAAGACGGGATTCATCAGCCCGCCGACGCTGCGCTCGCCGAACTGATTCAACAACCAGAAGCCCGGGAGAACGCCGATCACCATCAGCGGAATGGCCAGCATGATGACTAAGGGCAATTGATAAGAACCAGTCTGGTTCATCAAGATGACGTAAATGCCGGCCAGCGCCACGAGCATTGCCAGGGCCAGGTCGCGGAAAAGGTTCAGGGTAATGTACATTTCGCCTTCATCCCACCACCTCACGTTGACGCCATCCGGAACTTTCCAGCCGACTCCCCCGCCTTTGCGGAACATGGTGCGGCTTGCGAGCGGGCGCGGGTTCGCTTTCCTGTCCACAAACGGATCTTTCCCGCCCAGGATCTCGTCCGCCCTCAGGTCGAGAATGGTCTCCACGGGGGGCCTTCCCGCCATTTCCCCGAGCACGTACACCACACGCTCCATCTGGCGGTGATAGATGGTCTTGTCTTCCCGTTGTGTGCTCCAGCTCCCCAGTTCGGAGACGGGGACCATGTGCGCTCCGGCGCCCTTGACGTAAGTGCGGGACAAATCCGGCGCGCTGGAGCGTTCGGCGCGCGGAAACCAGAGGGCGATGCGCACGGGCGAGCGTTCGTGGGGCATCTGCGCGATGCCGGCGCTTTGGCTTCCCAAGGCCAAAGCAATGGTGCGGGAAATCTCATCGGTTGAAATGCCATTCAGCGCCGCCTTCTCTTTGTCGACCTCAAAGACGAGTTTAGCTTGGTCTTCATCGATGGTGTCATCCAGGTCGACGATGCCAGGCTCCCTGCGCATGCGCTCTTTGACAATGGCGGCAGCCTTCATCAGATCCTCGTAGGAATTGCCGGGCCCCCCGTAAACCGCCGCGACAATGGTAGACATGGCGGGGGGACCGGCGGGCAGTTCGACAATTTTCAACTTCACCCCGTTGCGGCTGGCGATCGCGGTGAGGCCGGCGCGGAGCCGCAGAGCAACCGAATGGCTCGGGTGGACGCGCTCGGTTTTGTGGACCAGGTTGACGCGAATGTCGGCACGGTTCGGCGCGCGGCGCAGGAAATACTGGCGCATCATCCCGTTGAAGTCCACCGGAGAGGACGTGCCCACATAGGTCTCATAATCGGTGATCTCCGGGACCGAGGCGAGATAGTGCTCGAAGTCGCGCGCCACGGCATCGGTTCGCTCCAGAGGCGTACCGGCCGGCATGTCGAGGACAAGCAACATTTCATCTTTGTTGTCGTAAGGCAACTGCTTTACCCTCACCTTGCGGGTCAGCACCAGCAGAACGCTGCCGGCGAATAAAACCACAACCAGAAGAAGAAATATCCGGCCGAGCCACCGGCGTTCCACCAGTGGCATCAGGGAACGCCGGAAAAACCTCTCGGTGAGCGGTGGCGCGCCCGCTGCGGCGGGGGAGATGTGATTTCCCGCGTGGCCCCTCAGCATGTGATAGGCCAGCCACGGAGTGATGGTGAAGGAAACCACCAACGACATCAGCATCGTGACGGGGACATTCACCGCCATGGGGCGCAGATACTGCCCCATCATGTCGGTGACCAGAAGAAGCGGGAGAAAGGAGAGGATGACGGCAAAGGTTGCGGCGATCAGCGGGGGGCGGACCTCGTTGATGGCTTCCAGAACAATAGCCGTCGTCGACTTGCCCCGCATCTGGAAGTGGCGGTGGACGTTCTCCACATCCACGATGGGGTCATCTACCAACAAGCCGATGGCGATGGTGAGGGCAAACAGCGAAATGCGGTTGATCGAAAAGCCGAAAAAGTAATTCACGATTAGCGTCAAGCCGAAAACACACGGGACGGCGACCGCCACCACCACTGCTTGCCGGTAGCCCAGCCCCAAGGTCAAAAGGGCCATCACGACGGCGATGGCCACAAAGAGTCCTTCTTCCAACTCCTTGACCTTCGCGTTGGCGGTGACCCCGTAGTTTCGGGTGATCACCACGTCGACATCAGACGGCAGGACCGACTTCTTGAGCTCCTCCATGCGCTGGATCAGGTCTTGCGCAACCCAGACGTTGTTGGACCCGTGCTTCTTGGCCACGGCAATGGTTACGCCTGGCTGTGAGCCTTCGTCACCGGGCGCAGGTTTGGCGGAGCCTCCCACCAGGCTGCCTGCCGCGCCTTTCTCATTCCGGTGGCCCCAGGCCCGGCCGCGATGAAAGCGGACATAATCCTGGAACTCTCCGGGGCCGTCGGTCACCTCGGCGACGTCCCGAAGGTAGACGGGGCGGCCCGTGAATGCGCCCACGACAAGTTCGCGCAGAGCCCGCGCATCCGCAATGAACTCGCCGGCCTGAACCCGTACGCCGCGGTCGGCGCGGTCGAATGTTCCCGCCAGAACGCTCGTATTGGAGGCCTGAATGGCGCGGCTGATGTCAAGAGCCGAGATCCCGTAGGCCGCCATCCGCGCCGCGGAAGGCCGGATCAAAAGCTCCCGTGGACGCCCGCCCACCACGTAGGCGGCCCCTGCATTCGGCACGGACTGAAGCCGCGGAACGATCTCCTCCGCCATCCGCCGGAGGGAGTAATCGTCATGCGACGCACTCGTCAGCGTGAAGGTGACGACGGGCACATCGTCCACATCCACCGGCTTCACCACCCAGGCAGCAGCCCCGGGGGTGACGCGGTCGATGTTCTCATTCAGCTTTCGAATGAGCTTGACGTAACTCGGCTCCAGTGGCTCGCCAACGTAGAAACGGACGGTCACAATGCTCTGGCCCGGCATGGAACGGGAATACACATACTGCACGCCGGGGATCTGGAGGAGCATTTTCTCCAGCGGGGTCGACACCAGTTGCTCGACGTCCTGGGCTGTGTGCCCCGGGAACGAGACCATGACATTGGCCGCGGCGACGGTGATTTGTGGTTCCTCTTCCCGGGGGGTGACGAGCAGAGCGATGACACCCGCCGCCAGCGAGACCAGGATGAAGACCATCGACAGGTTCGATTCCAGGAACCTGCGGACAATCCGGAGGGTGAGCGTCTCGTGCGGGCTGCTCATTTCGCCTGTCCCCCCGTGGCGGTCTCTGTTGCCGCCGCCACGATGACTTCACCCGGGGCCAGACCGCTCAGCACTTCCACTTCCGCGCCGCTGGCGCGGCCCAACTGCACCGTGCGGCGCTCCACGCGGCCTTGCTGAACCACGTCGACCGTGGTGAGTTGGCCCACGCGCTTGACGGCATTGGCGGGAATGGTCAGGATCTGTTGCGGAGGTTCGGGAACCAGCAGCCGGCCAAACATTCCGGGCAGAAGGCCGCGAGGGCCTTCCAGGCGCACTCGACACAGCACAGTCCGCGTGGCGGAATCGGAAGCCGGCACGATCTCGGCTATCCGGCCGCGCACCGTGCGGTTAAGGGCATCGATGCGGACCGTGTATGCCTGACCCACGCGAATCCGGGCGAGCTGTTCTTCCGGGACGCTGGCTTCCAGCCACAGCCGGTCTTGCTGGTACATGGAAAGCAACGGTTTTCCCGGAGCGGCCAATTCGCCGGCGTCCGATAGTTTATCGACCACGACGCCGTCGAAAGGACTGCGGATCACGGCATAAGACAAATTCACCTCCGCTTCGTGCTGCGCCTGCCGGAGCCTGTCGAGGTTCGCTTGCGCCGTCTTGAGCGCCGTCTCCGTGTTTTCAAAATCGTAAGCGCTGATCACCCGCTGATCGAACAGGGGCTTGTCACGCTTGAAGTTTGACTGCGCTTGCGCCAGGGTCGCCTCCGCCGCGCGGACAGCCTCCCGGGCCTGCTCCAACCGGGTGCGAAGGTCGCGATCGTCCAGTTCGACCAACAGCTCCTCTTTGGCGACTTGCTGTCCGGCGGAAACGCGCATTTGCAGGATGGCCGCAACGACCCGTGATGTGACGGTGACGATGTGTTCGGCGCGCACCGTCCCCACGGCTTCGCTGGCGACGGGTATGGTAGTGAAGGCGACTGTCCGGGTCGGGAGGCCCTCGGCCTTTCTCTCGGGAACCGCCGCCGAGCCGGGCTGGATTTGGTCCTTCCGGAACGCTCCGAGAATCCACAGCATCAGCAGCAGGATGGCCGTGATCGACAGGCCGACGCGGAGCGCCGTACCCAGACGGCGGCCCGGTTGGCGCCGCGGCGCGGGGGCGAGTTCTTCGCTTGCGGCAGGCAGGTCCGATTTCAGGTTTTCATCAGAGGTCATACAATTCCATCCTTCGCCGTGGAGGATTCCGCATTGAGGTTGTGAAGGCCGGTCCGGCCGGTGGGCTGCTCGCGCAAGACTTGCTCTAGCAAGGGCCGCATCTGCCGGAGGAGAGGATGGCGCTCGTTGATTTCGTAATGGACTCGCAACCCTTCCCGGCACCCTTCCACCAACCCACTATTGCGCAGATAAGCCAGGTGGCGGGACACGAGGGGCTGCGGAAGGTCGAGTGTGGCGGCCACTTCGCAGACGCAATGCGGGGAGCGCAATAACAAGTTGATGATCCGCAGCCTTGTGGGGTCTGCCAGGGCTTTGAAGAAAGCAGAGAGCTGTGTCATGTTCAATACCCGGATGGCGGCGCGTTGGTGAACTGCATGTCCATCGCCCCCAGAGTCCTTCCCTGCTGCATCAGGCGATCCCCCAGAGCCGCAACGCGATCTGCGTGGCGAAGAACCACATAATGCAGGCAAAGGCCACCCGGACGAAGCCGGGGCTCGCCTTCACGGTGACGCGTGAGCCAACAGTCGAACCGAGCACGCACGCCAGGGTGGTAGCAGCGAGAAAGCGGATCTCCACGTGGCCCAAGGCGAAGTGGCCTATCGTTCCCACCAGCGAACTGACCGTCACGATCAAGGAGTTCGCGCCCGCAGCCATCTGAGCTCCGTATTTCATGTACAGAACGAGAAACGGGAAAATGATCAGCCCGCCGCCCACGCCGATGAGGCTCGATAGAACCCCCACTCCAAAAGAAAACAGTGTAATCAGAACGATCATTCCGGCGGTCAGTTTTTTTGCCTGCTGACCCACTCTCTCCTTACCGGATAGGAACAGAAGAAGCCCTACAATATATAGGAACGCAGAGAAGATTCCCAGCAACAAGTTCTTCGGCGCCATGCTTGACAGTACTGCGCCCAACAGTGAGCCCAGAACGGCGCCCGGAAGGAAGACCAGGCAGAAGCGGAAATCGACGAGCTTGTTCCGCTGGAAGACGACGGTCGCTGTCAGCGCCGTCACCAGGTTCAGGAACAGGGCGGTCGAGATGGCGGGTCCCACGCCCATGCCCAGCATCACCAGAACGGGGGTGTAAAGCGACCCGCCGCCCTTGCCAAACATGGAAAAGACGGCCGAGATAACCAGGATGGCGAAAAAGGCGATCGCCAAGGACGTAATTTCCACGCTCGTTCCCTTCTGTTTTACTCCATGCCTCAACCTACCGTGCGTGCCCGGCGCAAGGGATGCAGTACGGCCTACCGTCCCGCAGACGCACATAACGCTCGAATACATATTCCCCGCAGGCTGTGCACACGCTCTTGTTGAAGGATCCTTTCGGCGGCGTGTAGGAGAAGTCCGGCCTCTTCGTCACCAAGTAGATTTCATCGTCAGCCAAGGACAGGGTCCAATCGATCGCCACTTGGGTCACCTCGGCGGGAATCGCGGACGGTTCGGCCCCGCGTTTGCGGTAGGCAAAGAACTCCTGCGCACCGAAGCGGTCCAGGAACTCCGGTTTCAGGGCGAAGCGCACAGCCGTCTTTCCTGGATACCAAAAGGTCGCCGCCAGTTTGCCCCAATGGGTCTTCTCGATCAAAGTCTTACCGAAAGTGGCGCCGGTAGAGATTTGAATCCCATCCATCAGACAGGTCTGAGGGTGGCCTTCGCCAAGTTCGGCGATGACGTGCAGCGTGTGGTCCGGTTCGCGGCCCACCCCAAGTTCGGCCAGGGCTGCTTGGCCCATCCGGAAGCCTAATGGCATGAACGGACAACGATGTCCGTGGAATTCAAACGCCCAATCGGGCGGCATTGCGCCGTGTTGGTCCTCTTGCATTTCGGGATCTCCTGCTTATGCGGATGCACGCATACAGTTGCAGGTGACACCAAGAACTGAAAAAGAGGCAGACACGCTTAAACAGGCACACGAATCTAACGGAAGGCAGCGCCAACCTGCACACCTGAGACGCGTCTCGTGTTCGAAGGCAGTCGTGCCGAAGTAGGACCCCTATCTACGGGTTCGAGTAGAGTAGGATGCAGCCGAGGGTGGTCCCCGCAGGGGTTTTGACCTTGATCACGCCCGCCCAGCCGGAGGGATTGTTGGCAGCGCCGAGTTCGGCGAAGCGGTAGCCGTTGCCGGAGCCACCGGCGAGGATAAGTTCGCCGTTGGCGGTGAGCTCGAGGAGAGTGCTGTCGGGGAGGTTGGAGCCGTGGCCGTGGATCTTCGGCGGAGGCGAGGTGGTCGAGTCAAGCGCGGCGAGCACCGTCGCGCCGGCGGCGAGGCCGGAGGCGATGTGCGGCGTCTGTGAGGCCCAGGTGCGGGCGTAGACTTTTTGCGGGTCGTCGCCTTGCTGGAGGCAGGCGCCCCAGGGGTGGATGGAATTGTTGGTGGCGTAGT
>Ga0101944_10004312_pt1 | contig 17869 bp, 12 predicted proteins | sample DewCreD2012metaG_FD_75245 | JGI IMG/M metagenome (GOLD analysis project Ga0101944, IMG submission 75245) | Hot spring sediment bacterial and archeal communities from British Columbia, Canada, to study Microbial Dark Matter (Phase II) - Dewar... ... | reverse complement strand
TGAAAAGCAACGACGCGGCGCGGCGCCCACCACAGGGCCGAGGCGGCGACGGCCGCGGCAAGCAGGGCGCATACAACGCGCGCGGGTGCGGCGGCGCGCCCGGCTTGCGGCGCGGGCGCGGCGCGGTCCGCGGTCACCCCGAGCCACGCCATGGCCAGCGCCGCGGGCGCGGGACTGAACAGCGGGTACTGGAACAGCGCGCCCGCGGTGAAGAACCCGAACGCCGCGGCCACGGGCGCCAGATCCGCCGCGCCCCCGGCGCGGGCCGCGCCGCGCGCCGCACCATGCAGCGCGGCCGCAACAAACGCCACCCACAGCGCCAATCCTATGATTCCGGTTTCGGACGCAAGTTCGAGGTAGTCATTGTAAGCGTGGAAACTGCGCTCTTCCACGCGCTCGGCAAACCCGCGCTCGGGCCGCAGCGCCAGTTGGCGAGGCACATACTCGCGCCAGAACACGCCAAGGCCGTGCCCAGCCAGGGGCTTCTCGCGCACCATGCCCAGTGCGCTGCGCCACAACAGCGTGCGCGGCCGAGCCTCTTCTTTGTGGAACAGGGAAATGGTGGACACGCGCGCGGGGAGCTCGAACCCCTGCGCGCGCACGACCGGCAGGCGCGACGCGGCCAGCGCGCCAAGGCACAGGCACGCCGCGAACCCGAGCGCCAGAGCCGCGGGCTTGAGGCGCGCGCTCATTGCGCCCCGGCTCATCAGCACGGACGCCACGGCGAAAAAGCCCAGGGCCGCGCCCAGCGCCACCCACGCGCTGCGGCTGTACGACGCGGCCAGGGCCGTGAAACACAACGCCGCCAGCGCGCCCCACGCCACGCGCGCCGTAACGCTGCCCCGCCATGCCCCGGCACGGCCAAGGCACAGCATCACAGGAAACAATAGATATATGCCGAACATGTTGGGATCCGCGAACAGGGAAGCCGTGCGGCTGCCCCAGTCAATGAACAGCGGCGGCCCGGCCAGGCCCAGGAAATCCAGAATTCCGTAAGAGCAGGCCACGACCGCGCCCAGCGCGGTTCCTGCGGTAGCGGCGCGGCGCGCCAGCGCGGCCTGCGCATGCGTGGCGCAGATCCGGTACAACACGATCAGGGCCGCGAAATACGAGAGAGACTCGATGGAGCTGTGTCTGTGCGGGGAGTACAGCAAAGAGGCGGCGAACCAGGCGAGAACCGCGGGCGCGGCCCACGCGGCCGCGCCGTTTGAGCGCACCCCGGCGGGCGCGCCCGCCGCGCGCGCTGCCAGACGCAGCGACGCCATGAGCGCGGCCGCAATCAGCAGCCCCGCCTGTTTGACCACATAAAACTGCTCGTCCTGCCCGGCCGCAGGCCAGAACAGAACCGGCATCCCCGCGCACACCGCGAATATCAGAAATCTCTCCGCTCGCATCAGCATGACGATGCTCCCCGGCGGGCGCGCACGGCCGCCCGCGCTTCGATTCTCGCGCTTTTTTTGAGTTTATAGCAAACCCGGAAAAGAAGATAGGGGCGGAACCGCGCGCGCGCAGCCACAGGTTCACAGTTTCTTTATGACATCGGTTACATAAATCATGGCCTCGGTGTAGGGGCGCAGTTGCGCGATGCGGCCCGAGAGAATGATCTTGCGCTGCATCACCAGGGTCTGCACGGGCGCGCCCTCGAACATCTCCTTCCAGCCCTCGGCGGTGAATGCGGCCTTGACCTCGGCGTGCGCCTCCTTGAACGGAACCGGGACCACATGCCCGTCGCGGAACTCGACCATGGCTTTGTCCCCGTTCGGCCCCTCGAACGCCACGCGCGCGGTCATGCCGCGGGCCAGGTCCAGAAACTTCTTGTCCTTGTTCAGCTTGTCCGCCAGTTTCGGGAACAGGTCTTTGTCGAACTCCTTGAAGCGGCCCTTGACCTTGGGCTTGAAGATCATCTTCACGAGCATGAGCAGGGTGTTGACGAGTTCCTCCTGCGGGGACGGCTCCTTCACGGCTTTGGGTTTGGGCGCGGGCAGGGGCGCGGGCGTGGGCGCGGCCAATTCCTCCGCGTGGCGCTTGAGCAGCTTCTCGATGTCCGGATTGCGGAATTCGGAGATGAGCACGGGCCGCTTCTCCACGATGGCCTTTTCCGCGGCCATGCTGATGACCATGGACTCGCGCGCCAGCAGCAGGTTGGCGAAGGGCAACTTGCGGTCCCGCACCCGGTCCAGGAACTCGGCGTGCTGCACCTGGCAGCCGATGTGGCCGATGCCCTGGTTGTCGTTGAAATAGTCCACGGGGATTTCGGCGATCTCGCCCAGGGGGCCGCCGCCCGCGTTCAGCGCCATGTCCCGGATGGTCTGCGCGTGCGCTCCGTTGGTTCCCATGATGCCGTATTTGAGGCCCTCGATCGGCTCGGCCTCGTACATGCACAGGTTCAGGTTGCCGAGCGCCCCGTTTTCATATTCCACGATCACGCACGCGTGGTCCACAATGTCCGGGTTTTTGATCATCAGCTCCGGGTCCGGGGCGTAGCCGCAGTTGATCTTCACGCGCTTGCCCTTGACCACATGCTGCCCGCCCAGGGCCGCCACGCGCACGGGCTTCGAGCGGAAGCACCACGAGAACAGGTCGAAGTGGTGGCAGTCCTTGTCCAGAATCGCGCCCCCGGATTTTTTGGTCTCGAAGAACCACTGGGTCGGGAAATTGTCGCGGTGCTCCTGGCACCAGGCCATCATGACCTGCCCGAAGGCCCCGTTTTCGGCCATGCGCGCCAGCGTGCGGTAGAGGTTGCTGTAACGGTACACCAGCCCGACCTGCACGATGCGGTCCGAGGCCATGGCGTGGAGGATGAATCTGTCGGTTTCCTCGAGGGCCGGGGCGATGGGTTTTTCGAGGAGCACATCCAGGCCCGCGTCAATGGCCGCGGTGGCGATGGGCGTGTGCGTGTAAGTGGGCGTGCACACGGCCACGGCGTGCAGGTCCGCCTCCTTGAACATGGTTTTGTAAGAGGAAAACGCCTGCGGCCTGCCGCCGAGCAGATTGAGGGCGAACGCGCGGCGCTCCTCGCTGGTGTCGCACACGGCCGCGATCTCGCAGCCGTCCAGTCGGTCGAACCCGCGCAGGTGCATGGTCCCGTTTTCGCCGAGTCCCACGATTCCGATGCGTATCATCACAAAGGGCCTCCGGGTGGAGAAGTGTGGCGGCGCGCCGCGCGCGCCGGTCTTGAGAATTATATATGCGCCGGGCGCGGCGCGCTCAAGAAAAATGCCCCCGGACCCGCTAAAGGCGTCCGGGGGCAGTGTGGTTGCTGGAATGCGCGGTATTACTTGCGGCGGATCTTGAAAGCCGATTTGGGAAGCACGGCTTCGGGCGAATCTCCGGATACGCGCGCCGCGCTGCCGCCCACAGTGGTGATGGCAAAGTTAATCTGCGCGGAGAACTGCTGCGCGGTCACGGTGATTGGCTCGGGGTCATTGAACAGCGGATATGCGCCGCACAGGTCCGTGCTCTGATCGCAGATGAAGTCGTCTCCGTTGCAGTCCGTGCCGGCCACGATGTAGTACGAGCCGTTTGGCACTTCGAACATCTTGTATTCCGTGGCTGTGATGGCGGCCTCGGCCTGGCCCGCGGTGTCATAGTCGCTGGTTTTCACGGCGAGCACATAAATGGTGTTGTCCACGCAGCCGGTGGGCGCCGTGGGCGTTGGCGCGTTCACCTGCATGGTCACATCCACGGTTGCGGTTCCGCCATTGGACACGATCCTGACGGTTCCCGTGTAAGCGCCGGAGGTGAGGACGGCCCTGGTCACCGTGATGGTGAGCGTGATCTTGCCGGAGGAAGAAGATGTGGAAGTTGACATCCAGTTTCCGCCGGAGGTTTCGCTGTCCGTCACGCTGGTGAGGGTGAGCGTGCCGCCGCCCGTGTTGGTGATGATGATGTCGGCCGTCGAGGTGTTCTCGTTGAGGTAGATCTTGTTTGTTGACAGCGCGATCACGGGCGTTGCAGGCTCGGTGACCGTTGTGTTGAGCTTTTTGGCTTCGAGCACGGCTTTGTAAGCGTTGAGCAGGCCCGCGCCGTACACATTGTCCGTGCCTGCGGTTCCGAGATCCGTGGCGGTCTGCGCCATGATCTCGGCCATCTGCGCGGGCGTGAGGTTGGGGTTGGCCGCGAGCATGAGCGCGCCCACGCCGGCCGCGTGCGGAGTGGCCATGGATGTGCCCTGGTAGTACTTGTAGGTGTAGGTGTTGGCCACGGTGTTGTCGCGCATGGTGCTTAGGACGCCGTCGCTGTCCACATTGTCCTGGCTGCCTCCCGGGGCGGAGATGGTGAGGCCCGGCCCCTGGTTCGAGTAGGGAGCCACTTTGGTGCCGCGGTCCACCGCGGCCACGGCGATGGCGTGGTTGCACAGCGCGGTCGGATTGATGGCGGTTTTGCTGTATTCGTTGCCGCCGGCCACGAAAATGGCTACGCCCGCGTTATGGACCTGCTGGAAAGTGGTGTTCATGGCGGCGCTGCATGATTCGCCGGGGTCGCCGCCCAGGCTCATGTTGATGATCTTGGCGGCTTGCGCGGGCACCGTGCCCGAGTCATTGGTGAGTCCGGCCGCGTAGAGCATGCCCTGCGCGATGTCGTAGTCCGTGCCGCCGCCCGCTCCGAGCACGCGGATGGGCATGATCTTGGCGCTCCAGTCCACGCCGGACACGCCCGTGCCGTTGTTGGTCGCGGCGCCGATGGTGCCGGCCACATGCAGGCCGTGATATCCGCCATGCCGCGGATCCTGGGAAGTGATGCCGCCTGTCGTGCAGCGCATGTCGGCCACATCTTCGGGGTTGTTGTCAATGCCGTCCCCGTCGCAGCCTGCGGTGGCGTCGCTCACGAAGTCATATCCCTGCACGAGCCTGCCTGAAAGATCGGTGTGGCCCGCCACGCCGCCCGTGTCCAGCACGGCCACGATCACGCTGGCGCTGCCGGTTGTGATGTCCCAGGCCTGGGGCAGGTTCATGAGGGGGTAGTGCCACTGGTCCGCATATCGTGGATCGTTGGGCGTGGTGGCCATGGTTTTGTTGATGCCGTTGAGGTCTGCGTAAGCCACTCCGGGTTTGCCGTTGAGGTTGAGGCAGGTTGTTCGCGTTTTGGCCAGAGCCTCGGCCCTGGACAGGCCGGAGACATCGAGCGAGAGCAGGGCCATGCTGGAGCGGCCCCCGGATTTGACGGTCATGCCGGCCGCGGCGGCAACGCTGGCCGCGGTCACGCCGGGCTGCAATCCTACGATGAGTTCGCCGGCCGCAAATTCGGTGCGGCTGCACAGGGTGGGCGCGGGTTTCGCGGCCACCGCACGGCTGGTGTCGCGGCCCTGCTCCATGATGGAGAGCGGCGCGTCAAGCGTGTTGCCGCTGGTGGTGGGTTCCCCGGCGCGGAAGGTGGCGCGGGGCACGCTGAAGGAGCCGGTCACACCGCCCTGCGTGGCGTTGGCGCCGAAGCTGTTGATGGTCGTGGTTTGCACGGTCGTGGCGCCGTTGGCGTCCGTGGCGCGCACCGCGACATCATAGGACCCGGCCGCAGCCGCGGTCAGGGTGTACTGGGTGTCGGATACCCTCGTGAGGGTTCCGCCGCTAGTGGTCCACGCATAGGTGATCGCGTCGCCATTGGCGTCGGTCGCGGTCGCGGTGATGGTGGAAGAGTCCGCGCCGTCGGACAGGATTACGGCCTTGCTGGCGGACAGGCTCACCACGGGCGCCTGGTTGCCGAGATTCGAGGCGGTGATGCCGCCGCCGCTGCGTCCTCCGCATCCGGCAATCGCGCCCAGAATCACGAGCAGGCACAGCAGCCCGGAAACAATTCTTTGTTGGTTGAACGATTTCTTCACTTTGAATGGCTCTCCCTTCTCACAGGTTCCACTGCAGCATCGCGGTCACGGCGTTTCCGAAACGCACCTGATCCTTCTTCAGGGGCGATGCGCTCTGGAGCCGCACGGTCCAGCGATCCGACAGATCGTATTCAAGCGCGCTCATGGGAACGAGCTTGGTCATTTCGCCGCCGATGCCGAAATCCATCTGGTGCAGCGAAAAGCCCAGCCCGGCGCGCAGTGTCTGCCGGCCGTTCACCGGCGTCATGTACCCGAGATTCACTATGGCGTGATCCACATCCGCGCCCGCAAGCGCGCCCGCGGGTATGTTCACTTCCGTCTGGGCGTACATCATATCCAGAAACACAATGTCCTTGTCCATCTGAAACTTGTATCCGAGGGACACGGCCCAGCCCGCGTCCAGGTCTCCCTCGTTCGGGAGAACGGCCCCCGCGCCCACGGACCATTGTGACTGACCCGCGGCAGCCTGCTCCGCCGCGCGCGCCTGTATGGGCGCCAGAACCGCCGCGGCAAGCATCATGCACACAAACAGCCTTGCGACCTTCATTCTTTTGCCTCCCTTGAGCTTTTTTGTAGGTTTCAATATGAAAATCCCCTTTCGGGGAAACCAGTGTCGGTTATGATTGGAATTCCTTATGTTGCGTCAAGGCCCGAACTCTTCCGGACATGTTTTTGCCGCAAGCTGGTCAAGCCGCATAAAACAATTGTAAACAGGCATGGGCGTACATCAATAGATTTACCGAAACATTTATTCCACAAACCGCAGCGGCGCAGCCGCGCGCCCATTTCCGCGCGCGCATGGCGCATTTTGCCGGGAATATGTTACAATGTTGGCGCGGCGCAAGAATTGCGTTCGGGCAATGTGAGGCGCCGCGGAGGAGGGCAACCCCAATGGCGCTGCACCTGGTCACCGGCGGAGCCGGGTTCGTGGGCAGCATTCTGGCGCGCCGCCTGCTCGAACAGGGCGAAGATGTGCGCGTGTTCGACATGGTGCACTCGGACCGCGTGCCCGAGGGCGTGCAGATGTACGCCGGGGACATGCGCGACCGCCGCGCCGTGCGCCACGCCTGCCGCGGCGTGGATGTGGTCTACCACCTCGCCTTCATCCAGGCCTCCTCCAAAAATGTCCGCGCCAAGCGCTGGAACATCAACTTCAAAGGCACCAAGCACTTCATCGAATACTCGCAGGACGCCGGCGTCAAGCGCTTCGTGCTCGTCAGCAGCATGGATGTGTACAGCCCCCGGCCCCCGTGCCCGTGCACAGAACTGGCCAGCACCGAGCGCCCCTATGGCTGGTACGGCCGCCACAAAGCCGCGGTCGAGCGCCTGGCCATGGAATACCACGAAATGTCCGGCTTCCCCGTGGTCATCCTCCGCTTCCCCACCATCTGCGGACCCGGCTACTACGCCCGCAAGTCCCTGCTCGACCTTATGGACTGGATCGCGCGCGGCCGGCCCCTCATCTGGATTGACGGACCCGACATCCGGTGCGACTTCGTGCACATTGACGATGTGATCCAGGGCCTGCTTCTGGCCGGCAGAGCGCCGGACAAGGCCAGCGGCCAGGTGTTCAATGTCTCCTGCTCCGAACCCGCCACGCCCGTGGACCTCATGAAAGCCTGCCTGCGCCACCTCGGGCGCCGCATGCCCATCATCCGCGTGCCGCGCGAACCCGGCATCGCGCTCGCCAGGCTCATGACCCGCACCAACATCCTCGACTTCCCCCCCGAGCAGCTCGACTACCTGTTCTACGACAACTTCTACTCCTCGGACAAAGCCCGCAAGACCCTGGGCTACGAACCGCAGTTCACCGCCGAGGAAGCCGTCATCGAGCTGTTCCGCAGCTACCTGCCCCAGAGAACGAGCATCAGAGCCAAGGCCAAGAATTACTGATCGTCTGTTTTTCGGCATCCGTCTCCCGGCTTCCGTCTTCCTGATTAAAAGCGCGGCCGCAGGCCGCGGCCCCTGCGTCAATCTCTAGTCTTTGCCTTTCCCCGTGCCCCACTGTGGCCTCTGTGGTAATCATTGCCCTTGCCTTTGTCTTATGCGCTGTGCTCCCTGTGGCCTCTGTGGTTATCATTGCTCTTGCCTTTGCCTTTAGCCCTAACCCCGCATTTGCCTCTGCGCACCCCCGTGTCCTCCGCGGCCCCTGCGTCAATCTTTAGTCTTTGCCTTTCCGCCTCCCCCCTCAAAAATAATTATTGACAAATGGCGCGGCGGAAATTATGGGGACACCAAATTAAATTATGGGGACACCATACAAAACTAATTGGGAGAACATATACTGCGCTATGAAAATCCTTGGTATGGAGTGCGACAGCGATGTCGCTTTCACAACCGGCGTCGTGCCGCCGCTGTCCAAAGACATTGATGGCGTGCAACAGCTTCCAAAGCAGTGCAAAATTTGGGTTGGCAACAAGAGGTTCATGCGGACAATATCTTCATTTGTGCTTTCATAATTCTGATTTTCAAAATACCGAATAATAGGCGCTATTTCAGGTTATCGAGTTGCATGAGAAGGTCCGCGAAGGCGGCGGCGACGGCGTCGAGCTGGTCCGGGGCGGTTTTGTCCGGCGTGTCTTCGGGGCTTGCGATGTATGGGGGCAAGGAGTTGAAGGCGATGCCGGGGATTCCGGGCGCGGCGGCGTAAGCGCCGGTAAGCGTTTCGAGCAGGTCCGCGGATATCGCCGGGGGCGGGCTTCCGCGGTCAATCACGGCGGTGCGGACGAGGGTGTGTTTTTGAATGATCTGCATGAGCGCGGCCGCTGCCGCGGGGGAGAGCCGTTCGGTGACGGCCGCGCGCGGGGCCGGAAGCGCGGAACAGGTCAGGCCGTCGCGTTTGTCCTCGCAGTCCAGGCCCAGGCGGCCGATGGCCAGGTCGAGGCGGATTTTTTTCAAGAGGTCCGGGGTGGCCGCGGCGAGCAGGTCCGCGGGGTGGCGGCCGCCCGGGTGCGGCGCGGAAAACAGGAAAACCAGTCCGTGTTCGAGCCGTGGCGCGCCGGGCGCGGCGAAATGCGCGGCCAGCTCGAGGGCCACGGCCGCGCCCGATGCGTCGCGCGCCGCGCCCGCGAACGGACCGTCGAAATGCGCGCGCACCAGAATCCAGCGGTCCGTGCGGCCCGGCACGAATGCGGCCACGGCCCCGTCCGCGCATTGCGCCTGTGAGCCTGTGGACACCACGCGGATCGTCTCCACGCGCTGACGGAGGATCTCATCGAGCAGAATCCGCGCGGCGGCTCGCGGCACCCAGACCATGGGAACCGGGGGCGCGGGGACTCCGGGCCGCGGTTCCGCGAAGAACGCCGCGGCGTCGTAGGGGAAGTCCGAGAGCAGTCCCGCGACGGCCGCGGCCTGTTTCTTTTCAGCAAATTCGAAAATCCGCGCCAGATTCACGGGCGCGGCCGCGAGGGCGTCTTCGCGCCGTGGTCCGAGCGTGGCCTGGGGGTCGAACACAATGTCTTGCAGGGCGCGCGCTGGCAGCCGGGGCATGACCGCGTCGAACACCACCACGCGGCCCTGGAGGTCGTACTGCCCGATGTCCGCGCCGTCGCGCACATAAACGGGCCTGCCCTGCGCGCCGTCCAGGGAAGTGGCCGGCGAGCCGGGCATCCAGAAGGATTCGTGTTTGTACCAGGCGTTGCGGCTGTCTGAAACCTCGAGGAACCACTGTCCGGGATCGTGGCAGACGGCGGTGGTTTTCAGTTCCCTGATGTCCCGTATGCCGGAGTTCTTGAGGTATTGAGCGATGTAAGCGCGCGCCGCGGCCGCGCCGTGTCCGCCGGGCCGCAGATCGCCCAGGGCTGCAAGCTGGTGGATGTGCACGGTCATGGCGTCCGGGTTCCGCTCCGCGGCGCGCGCGTGCGCTGGCCACAGCGCGGCCAGGGCCAGCGTGAACGCAAGCGCGGGCAGGAGCGCGCGCGGCCCATGGAGAAAGAGCCCGGGAATTTTCATGTCAGTGGTTGCGGCCATGGCCTGCCTGGAGTCCTTTTTGAGGATCATGCGCGCGGCTGTGCGCGGCATTGCATGCGTGCGCTGCGCCTGTTTCATTGTAACTTCCGGCAGGGGTTGGGGGCAATGCGGGAAACGGCTGAAAATTTGCAAACTTTGTGGACAATTTCACATTGACGCCACATATTAATGAAGGTATAATCGGGTCTTGTGCCGGCCCGCGTTTGGCGCGGGTTCCGCAGCGCGCAACGCGCTTGTCCGGCAATAGCGCAAGGTGACAGAGCTTGTATCCAACCGCTGAAAAGAGACGGATTCATATACTTGCGAAGGGGGGGAGTGAACACTGCCTGAAGTTATGCGTGGGTTCATGAACCCCGCGGTATGATTTTCCGTTTTTGCAATTCAAAAAATTTTCTGTATAGAGGAGGCGTTAATGAGGTTAATTCCAATCCCCAAGCATGCCGACCCGGTGAAACTGGGCGCGGACTGGAAAGTGGCGGAAGCCTGCGAGCCGAACATGAAGAAGGCCGCGGAGCTTGCCGACGAACTGGGCATCCTCGATGAGGAACTGCTGCCGTTCGGGCACCACATCGCAAAGATTGACTACGAGAAGTGCTTCGCCCGCAACCAGAAGAAAACCAACGGCAAGTACATCGAAGTCACGGCCATCACCCCGACCCCGCTGGGCGAGGGCAAAACCACCACCACCATGGGCCTGGTCCCGGGTCTGGCGCACCGCCTGTACCCGCAGGGCAAGACGGTCACCGGCGCCATTCGCCAGCCGTCGGGCGGCCCGACCTTCAACATCAAGGGGTCCGCAGCCGGCGGCGGCCTGTCCCAGTGCATTCCGCTCACCCCGTTCTCCCTGGGACTCACCGGCGACATTGACAACATCAACAATGCCCACAATCTGGCCATGGTCGCCCTGACCAGCCGGTTGCAGCATGAGTTTAACTACTCGGACGCCACGCTGGCCAAGAAGGGGCTGAGGCGGCTGAACATCGATCCGCGCAACGTCGCCATGGGATGGACCATCGACTTCTGCGCGCAGGCGTTGCGCGAAATCCTGATCGGCCTCGGCGGCAAGATGGACGGATTCCTCATGCGCAGCGGATTCCAGATCACCGTGTCGTCGGAGGTGATGGCGATTTTGGCGGTGGCGACGTCCCTGGGTGATCTGCGCGCGCGCATCGGACGCATGGTCATCGCCTATGACAAGTCCGGGGCGCCGGTGACGTGCGAAGACCTGGAGGTGGCGGGCGCCATGACGGCGATCCTGTCGCGCGCCATCCATCCCAATCTGCTCCAGACGATCGAAGGCCAGCCGGTCCTGGTCCATGCCGGCCCGTTTGCCAACATCGCCATCGGACAATCGTCGATTATCGCCGACCGCGTGGGCCTGAAACTGGCCGACTATCATGTGACCGAGAGCGGGTTTGGCGCGGACATCGGTTTTGAGAAGTTCTGGAACCTCAAATGCCGCTTCAGTGGATTGACGCCGCACTGCGCGGTGATCGTGGCGACCATCCGCGCGCTGAAGATGCACGGCGGCGGCCCTGACGTGATCCCGGGCAGGCCGCTGGCGCCTGAATACCGGACGCCCAATCCCGGCCTTGTCGAAAAGGGCCTGGACAATCTGCGGGCGCACATCGAGACGGTCCGGATCAGCGGGATCAATCCGGTGGTCTGTATCAACCATTTTCACACCGACAGCGACGACGAGGTCGCCGTCGTGCGTCGCGCGGCCGAGGCGGCCGGGGCGCGCGTGGCCGTCTCGAAACACTGGCAATACGGCGGCGAGGGGGCGCGGGAGCTGGCCGGCGCCGTCGTCGAAGCCTGTGAAGACAAACCGCGGTTCCGGTTGTTGTATCCGGACGATCTGCCGTTGAAAGACAAGATCGCGCGCATCGCCACGGAAATCTACGGCGCGGAGGGGGTTCACTACGCGCCCGAAGCCATTGAGAAGATCGACCAGATCGAGTCGGATGCCGAGCTGCGCCGCCTGGGCGTCTGCATGGTCAAGACGCACCTGAGCCTTTCGCATGATCCGTCGCACAAGGGCCGGCCGCGCGAATGGACGCTGCCGGTGCGGGACGTGCTGATCTACCGGGGGGCCGGCTTTGTTTGTCCGGTGGCCGGCGACATCAAGTTGATGCCGGGGACGGCCAGCGACCCGGCCTTCCGGCAGATTGACGTGGATCCGGTGACGGGCAAGGTCAAGGGGTTGTTCTAGGACTGCGAGCCGCCGCCCAATTTCGCTTGCCTGCGGGCCCTCGATTCTGACTCAATGATCGCGTTGGTCATCGAGACTCCGGCTTGGGCTGCATGGAGTGTATTGCGGCTAAGGAGCAGCGCGATGGGACATGTTGCGCAATTGGGCGACGCGCTTGAGATCGCCGAAAAACTGAGCATCGAAGAGCAGGAGACGCTCATCGATATATTGAGCCACCGGCTGACGGCGCTCAAACGGGAGCAGGTTATCCGGGAAGTTTGTGCGGCCAGCGAGGAATACGAGCGCGGAGAGTGCGACCGGACAACGCCTGAGGATATCGCTCGGGAACTGATGAGCTGATCCGGCGGTTCACCTCATGCCCAAAACACTGCTTCGTTCCAAAGCCTTCATTCGGGCGGCGAAACAGAAGACCGCGCGAAACAAAGATGCCGTCAAACAATTGTGCCAGGCGCTTGACATGCTGCGGTCGGATCCATACGATCCCAGACTCAAGACACACAAGCTCAAAGGCGAGTTGGCCGGCCATCTGGCCTGCAGCGCCGGATACGATCTCCGCATCATCTTCCGTTTTGTTCCTCATGCAGACGGAGAAGCCGTGTTGCTCGAGGCAGTGGGGACTCACGACGAGGTATACTAGAGATTGGCGATCGTGCGCGAGCCCTGCTTATTCCTGTCGGCAGGTAGCGATCCAGAGTGAAATTCCCAGACGAAAGGCAGTCTCCATGGCACAGCATGTCCCAGTCTCCTCACCGCTCGCGCCGCCGGCGATCGGCCCCTACAGCCCGGGCGTGCGAGTGGGCAACCTGATTTTCATATCCGGCCAGTTGCCCATCGACATCCAGACCAAGAAACTGGCCGGGGCGGACATCGCTTCGCAGACCCATCAGGTTCTCAAGAACATCAGTTTTCTGCTCGAGGCGACGGGCGCGGCTCTGGCCAACGTGGTCAAGACGACGGTCTATCTGAAGAACCTGGAGGACTTCAAGGCGATGAACGAGGTGTATGCGCAATACTTCGTGATTAATCCGCCGGCGCGCGCCACCGTCGAAGTCGCCCGCTTGCCTTACAACTGCCTGATCGAGATTGAGGCCATCGCGCACCATGTCCGCGCCGGCAGCGCGCTGGACAGCAATGCGTTCTGAGTGACGCGCGACCCTTTGCGAACTGGAAACACTTTGTCGCGCCCCCTTCAGGGCGTCCGAAACGCTGGCGAGGGGGGGTAAATATCGGACGCTCTGAAGGGCGTGCTACAAACAGGATATGGCCCTTTCAGACTGACGGATTGGGGCTTCGCCCTGCGCCTGGCAAAAACCCCGTTGCCTTCGCGAGATAAATGGGCCTATCGTCTCGGGGTTTGGCGGGCGTCGGCCAGCACGGCCCCCTGCAATTGCGCCATTCATCCATTTTGTCTCATAGAGGAATCTTGCGCCATGTCGGAAATCACGCCTGTCCCTGCGACGCCGAAACACAAGTCCACGCTGATGCGGCGAATCTCCAACATGTTCTCGCTCGACATCGGCATCGATCTGGGAACGGCAACGACGCTGGTGTATGTCAAGGGTGAGGGGATCGTGTTGTGCGAGCCGTCGGTAGTGGCCATCGAACGCTCGACCAACCAGGCGCTGGCCATCGGCGCCGAAGCCAAAAAGATGCTGGGGCGCACGCCGGGCAACATCGTCGCGATCCGTCCGATGAAGGACGGCGTCATCGCCGACTTTGAAGTGACTCAGGAGATGCTGCGCTACTTCATCCGGTCGGTGTGCCGCCGCCCCCTGGTGCGCCAGCGTCCGCGCGTGGTTATCGCCGTCCCCTCGGGAATCACCGAAGTCGAAAAGCGCGCCGTGCGCGAGGCGGGCTATCAGGCCGGGGCGCGCAAGGTGCAGCTGATCGAGGAGCCGATGGCGGCGGCCATCGGCGCGGGACTGCCGGTCACCGAGCCGACGGGAAACATGATTATTGACGTCGGCGGCGGCACCACGGAGGTGGCCGTCATCTCGCTGGGCGGCATCGTTGTTCCCGGCTCGGTGCGCGTGGCCGGCGACGAAATGGATGCGGCCATTGTCCAGCACATCAAGCGCAAATACAACGTCCTGATCGGAGAGCGTTCGGCCGAGGATATCAAGATCAAGATCGGATCGGCGGACGTGCTGCCCGAAGAGCTGACCATGACGATCAAGGGGCGCGACCTGGTGGCCGGCCTGCCCCGCCAGATTGATATTTCGTCCGAGGAAATCCGCGAGGCGCTCGCGGAACCGGTCCAGATTGTGGTCAATGCGGTCAAGAGCACGTTGGAAAAGACCCCTCCGGAACTGGCCGCGGACATCGCCGAGCAGGGGATTGTTATGGCCGGCGGCGGCTCGCAACTGCGTGGCCTGGACAGCGTGATCCACACCGAGACGGGCCTGCCGGTGCGCGTGTCTGACTCGCCGGAGACGGCGGTCGTGCGCGGGACGGGCGCGGCGCTGGATTCGATCGAACTGCTGAGCAAACTGGAAGGCTTCCGCGGTCGCTGAGCCCCAACCATTACGGGCGGACGATGACGGCGCGGCGGTTTGGGTCGGCCCCGGCCGACCCGGTCTTGCGCTGGGACACGCAAGGGGGGGCCATCGCCCACCGGCGCCCGACACGACTGATCGCGGGCTGCGCGTCTGACTTCCGAATGACCATGAGTCCCACACTTCGGCGCTGGATCGACTGGCTGGTGCTGGCCGCCGTATTGTGCTGGGCCGTGGCGCTGGCCGTGGATTCGCGCCGCGAGACGGCCCGCCGGAACCTGATCGGCGGCTCGATTTTGATCCTGGCCTCGCCCATCCTGAAGGCCTCCCATGCGCTCCGCCAGCGCGTCGAGCGCTATTCGGCCGGCCAGTTCGAAGCCAGCCGTCTGCTGGATGAAAACGAACGGTTGCGCCGCGACATGGCGCGCCTGCGCCTGGAACTGGCCACTGCGCTGGACACCAACGCGCGCTTGACGCGGCTGGCCGGCGGCGTCGAGGCGCAGGCGCTGTCTGAGCGATACCGGCAGATACTGGCGGAAATCGTCGGCCGCGGTCGCGACGCTTTGGACAGCGGCTTTCTGATTTCACGCGGCGCCCGCGACGGCCTCGCCCCCGGCATGCCCGTGGTCTATGGCGATGCGCTGGTTGGGACGATCCGCGAGACGCAACCGGCGACCGCCTATGTGCAGACGTTGACCGATCCCAACTCGCTGGTGGCCTGCGTCTTGCAGGGATCGCGCGAAGCGGGGATCACACGAGGCCTGGGGGGCGCGTCGGTCTATCTGGAATTCCTGCCGGACTTGCAGACCGCCGCGCTGGCGCCCCAAGCGGCGCTGGTTACCAGCGGCCTGACCGGCTCGTTGTTTCCTGGTGGATTGCGAGTCGGCGTGATCGCGCGAATCGAGGCCAATGATTTTGGCGAACTGGTCGGCCTGGTCGAGCCTGCCGCTTCATTCTCACGTCTCGAAGAAGTGATCGTGCTGGCGCCACAGGTCGAACCCACGACGCCGCCGCTTTCGATGGCCCGGAGCGCGGCGCCGCCCGCCGCCTTGCCGACGACCGAAACGGCCAGACAGGACGCCCGATGAAAATCCTCCACGTGGGTCGTGATCAGGCCGGACCGCTGCTGCCTTTTCTGGGACAAGCCCTGCCGGCGTTCAAGAAGACGACGCTCAAGCAGTATCTGCGTTTCCGGCGAATTACCATCAACGGACGGATCGTCACGCGCCACGATCACCCCCTCGCGCCAGGGGACGAAATCCGCCTGCAGACCGACACGAAAAGCTGGCCGGGCATCGAACTGCCGTCCGGCATTCGCATTCTCTATGAGGACGACGCGCTGATCGCCATTCACAAACCGGCCGGCATGCTGTCAGTCCCGGCGCCCCGCCACCCGGCTCCTGACGCATTGGCCGAGGTCAACCGCTTTCTTGTCTCGCGGGGTGGACGCCGCCAGCACGCGCAGCGTGTCCACCGTCTGGACAAGCCGGCTTCGGGCGTGCTGCTGTTCGCCAAGACATCCGAAGCGCGCCGGATTCTCATCGACGGGTGGGACCGAGTCGAGAAGGTCTATCTGGCCATCGTCGAAGGCGTGCCCCGCCCGGCGCAAGACACGATCACAAGCCATCTGACCCAGGATCGCGACATGAAGGTGCGCAGCGGCGAGGAGACGGCGCAATCGCGCCTGGCCCAAACGCGCTATCGAGTGCTGACGGCGACGGACGGCCCGGCGCTGTCCGGGCCACGGCGCCCCGGGTTCGGCGCGCGCGGTTACGCGCTTCTCGAATGCCGGCTTCTGACGGGATTCAAGAACCAGATTCGGGTCCAACTGGCCGAGCGGGGCCACCCCATCGCCGGCGACCTGAAGTATGGCGCCCGCGCCAATCCCATTGCGCGACTGGCTCTTCATGCCTGGCGCCTGATCCTCCCCCCGCCACTCACCCACACGACGCTGACAATCGAAAGCGAGTATCCACGCCCCTTCCGCCGGCTCTTTGCCGAGCCATAATACTGAATCCGAAAACTCCAGCGCGCCGTGCGCGGTTTTCCTTTTGACCCTGCGCCCAAGGGGGCCGCATACTGGGCCGCATGCTGCCGCGTCCATTGGAACAGTTTGCCGTCTGGGGTGTGTTCCTGCTGGTCCTGGCGCTGCTTTACCGTCCTGTTCTTTTTGGCAATCGGACTCTTCCGCCCCCGCCCGCACACACGCTTCATTCCGCTGGAGCGGTGTCTGATTTCCCGGTTCCCGATCCCGCAGCCGCCCCCCACTTGTTGCGCCGATATTACCCCCAACGACCCGCCTTGTGGAATCCGTTCGACGACTGTGGCGGCCCCTTGGCTGCGGATCCCCGTTGGGCCGCATGGTTTCCCCTGACCATTGCTTTTTCCCTCATCCCCGATGCCGCTGCTCACGGATGGCTGGCGGTGACGCGCCTGGCGCTGGGCGGCCTGTTTTTGAACTTCCTGCTGTATCGCCTGGGCGCGCGCGCAGCCGGAACGCTGGCGGCCTGCGTGGTCTTCGCCGGATCGGGTTTTGGCGTCTCATACAGCAGCCAGCCGGCCATGAACGTCGCCCTGCTGACGGTGGCGAGCTGGTGGGCTATAGACTGCCTGGTGGCGGCCAAGAGCAAGTTCCGTCCGGCGGTCATTCTGGGCGTGATCTGGGCGCTGACGCTGCTGGGGGGCGACCTGTCAATGACGGCGGTCCTGGGCGTGGTCAATGCGCTGTTCTGCGTCTGGCGCGTGCTGCTGTGCCAAAGCGAGGACGAAGACTCGTTTCCCATCGAGAACGCGCGGGCCTTTGCCGGCGCCGCCGCCTTTGCCTTTGGCGTGACGCTTTTCTTCTGGATTCCCTGGCTGGAGTGGTTGTGGGCGGGAGGAGGGCGGGTTTCGCCGTCCCTGAATGCCACGCCCTTGCGCTCGGCGCTGGGCTTGTTGCGCATTTTTTCTCCGGCCTTCGCGACCTGCATGGGAAGCGAGCGGTCGGGCCTCTCGGGCCTTTGCGTGGGGACAACGGCCCTGACGCTGGTCTGTTTCGCCTTCGGCGGACTGAGGGCGCGGGGATGGCGGCGCGCCTTTTTTCTGGGATTGGGAGCGCTGGCTACGCCGCTGGCGACGGATGGCTGGCCCGGCTGGCTGTGTCCGTCCTTCCTCAGCCCGTCGGGATGCGCCATGGCCAGCCGCGCCTGTCTGGCGTTGACCGTTTCGATTCTGGCCGGATGCGGCCTGAGCAGTTTCTTTCAAAGGCGCTCGCATCCGGGCCTTGTCATTGCGCTGCTCCTTGCGCTGCTGGGGGCCTATGTCCATGCATTCTGGCGCGCAGCCGGCAGCCTCATTCCCGAATCGGCGGCCGGCGCCGCGGGGAAGTTGTCGTTC
>Ga0101944_10004311_pt1 | contig 17871 bp, 16 predicted proteins | sample DewCreD2012metaG_FD_75245 | JGI IMG/M metagenome (GOLD analysis project Ga0101944, IMG submission 75245) | Hot spring sediment bacterial and archeal communities from British Columbia, Canada, to study Microbial Dark Matter (Phase II) - Dewar... ... | reverse complement strand
GGACCCTTGGGCCGGAACTCTCCTATCCCAATCTGCCCGCGATACGCCCAGTAGAGAGAGCGTCGCGCCGTCCGGTTCCCCCGCGAAGTACTTCTCGAGAAGCGCGTGGAACACTGAGCCGTCGGACGGCGATACCCAGGCGAACAGGGTCGCGCAGGACCTTAGCTTCTTGGCGTCCACCGGGCCGAAGATGTCCTCCGCGCCTTTGGCGTCGGCGGCGAGAGCCGCCTCGGCGCACTCCTTCAGCCGGGGACCGAGCAGGCGATGGTAGAGGTAGGTCTTGGCCTCGGCGACGCTCTTTATCGAGTAGTACCGGGATTGCGGGCTGTGCCCCAGTCCCTCGTACTGGGGGAAGATGAACCACATCCAGTGGCTGGTCTTCCGGCCGCTTCTTATCTCTGACAAAGCCTGCGCGTAGCACTGTTCCTGCGCCTGGACGAAGCGGTCCAAGTCGTAAGGGTCTGCTGTGTCGCTCATGACCCACCTCCAGCTCTTCAAGAAGTGCGGCTGCGGCTCTGATTGGCCCAGTCTCTGCCTCGAAGCCTCGAGGGGTGACCAGGCTGCTCGCGCACGGCGGCTGCATCGATTATCCCTCAGAAACCGGCGCTCCTACCCTACCGTCCGACGCCCAGGGGTGCCGTCCTCAGAACCGGAAACTCATCCCGGCCGCCCCCGTCACCACCCGCTCGCCCAACGCCTCGCGCAGCGCAGCGACGGCGGCGTCGCCGCTACAGTGGCAGGCCACCAGTAGGTCAGGGGAGAGCCGCTCCAACTCGCCGATGGTGCGCTCAAGCCGTTCGGGACTAGCGTTCACCAGATGCAGTCCGCCGATGATGGCGCGGAATCTGACCGGCTTGGCCGGCCCCGCCCCGGCCCCCACCTCTGACTGCACTGCGGCTATGGCGCCCGACTGCACCGCGGCTACAGCGCCCGACTCCGCCCCAGCCAGGCGACCGATGTGGTCAAGAGTGTTGATGAGGCCCGCGTGGCAGCAACCCAGACAGACAACCAGACCCTGGTCGGTGTGGATCCACACCGCGAGGTCGTCCTCGAGGGGGTCAGCCTCGCAACCCCGCGGGTCGAGGAAGAAGGGCCCGCCTGTATCCTCGTAACTCGTGCGGCGGGGGATGGGGCCGCTGAGGCTTATCGGCAGAGCGAGGCCAGTCAGGCCCACTCGTGGCACGGGGCTGGTCAGGCCCACCTGCCGAAGGGGGCCGGCCAAACCCGCCAGCGGCACATCGCCGTCCAGCCTGTCCGCACCGACGAGCAGGCAAGGCTCCGTGACCCAGTGCAGTCGTTCGTCCGGCACCCGCCCCAATGCTGTCACCGCTTTCTCCGGCATGCCGATGGCAGTGGCCTTGCCATCTCGGATGGTGTAGCGCGGCCGCGTGACCGCGGGATGGCAATAAACCTCGACACCCGGGGCTTTCTCAAGAACATGCGCTAGCCCGCCGGTATGGTCGTAGTGGCCATGACTCAGCACCAACAGGTCAGTCCGGGACAGGTCGATGCCGAGGGTCCGGACGTTGGACTCGAAGGCCGCCCCCTGTCCCGTGTCAAAGAGGATGCACTTGCTCCCGGCCTCGATCCACAGCGATAGACCGTGCTCGCTGGCAAGGCCCTCGCCCGCCTTGTTATCGACGATTATGGTGATGCTTGTTTCTTGGAGGAGCACGGGCTTTGATCTCCCCTCACTCTTCCCGGCAGTCGCCAGCACCGCCATGCCCTGCCGCCGCCCGGCCGGGCATCCCGGAGGCAGGCAGCCCTCTCACTCCAGCCCCCTGACCCAGTCGTCTCCCAGGGACTGCGCCGTCCGAACCAGACGCAGATCGGCAGTCAAGAGCGGGCAGTTCATCTCTTCCGCCAAGGCCAAGTACTGTGCATCGTAGGCTTTCGCCTGGCCCAGCTTTGTCGCCCAGTCCAGCGCGCGCACATGTAACGAGGGGGCTGGAGTGATGGATTGGATGCGTAGATCGTGCAGCAGCTCAAGAGCCTGCTCTAACCGGTCCGCGGGCAAGATCCTCCGAGCTGCTGCCCGTCCGAGAACCGAGCAGACCTCATACTCGAGCAGAGCTGGGGCAAGGAGCTCTTCGCGAGCCTCACACAGGCGACGAATGGTCGCCGCCGCGTGCTCAGAAAAGGGCAGCGGTAGAATCAGGCCCGCGACTGCCCCGGCGTCGAGCACTACCATGGGCTGATCTCCGTGTCGCGTTCTTCCCGCATTGCGTCCATCAGCTCCTGCAAAGCCACCGGCTCCAACACGCCTTGCTCCTGTTCGATCTGACGCCGGATGGCCGCAAGTCCCTCCAGAGCCGTCAAAGAGCACCGCATCGCCTCGTCGTTCGACTCGCGAGTGAGGTAATCATCCACAATCCCGCGGACAAGCTCGGAGATGCTGCGCCCAGATTCCCGCGCCCGCCGTTCAAGCTGCCGATGCTGCTCTGCGTCTAGGAGTATCTGCGCCCGGTGAAGAACCATGGCCAGAAAATACACCTACACAGCTTGCTACACAGTCAGCGCCAGGGGCGGAGCTGAACAAAGGCCCACAGCAGGCGCACGCCACACCGGCACACGCTACACGGGCGCACGTCACGCAAGCCTAACTTCCCTCCGCAGACGTTCCCCGGGGTTGACACTCTTGCGCTGAGTCTCTACGGTGGTACGCAGTCATCGCAGTTCACTTGGTCCGACCTACTAGCCAATCACCCCAAGGAGAGCGAGCGCGTGCAGTCACCTGCGGATCGAGAAGCGGACCTCGACCTCCTCATCATCGGTGCCGGTGGCGCTGGGCTGGTGGCGGCTGTCTCAGCCCTCGAAGCGGCGGCCGGTCTCCCGCCACTCTCCATGCCCGCAGCCGCGGCTGGACCCGGCGTGGACGTGAGCAACAAGGCGGCCCGACCCGGCGCCGCCGGGGCCAAGACGGCACCGGTCCCGACTACCCTCGGGGCGGGCCCTGCACCACCGACGCGCGGCCAGTCACCGCTCCGCGTCGCCATCCTGGAGAAAGCCTCCTCCCCCGGCGGCAACACCGCCCAGTCCGCCGGCATGTTCGCCATCGAAAGTCCAGCTCAGAGGCGCAAAGGCATCGTCGTCTCCAAAGGTGAGGTCTTTCGCGAGAAGATGACCTACGCCCACTGGCGAGTGGACCCGGGGCTGGTGAGCGATTGCCTCGACCTCTCCGGCCAGCTAGTCGCCTGGTTGGAGGCCCGGGGGATGCGCTTCGACAACGTTATAGAGTTCCTGCGCGAAGGAGAGGCGCCCCGGGTCTTTCATTCGTTCTCTCCCGGGCCGCCCGGCTTCATCGGCAAAACCATCGTGGAGCGGCTTATGGAGGAATGCCTACAGAAGGGCGTGCACGTCCTCTGTGACTCAGCAGCGGTGCGGCTACACACGGTGGGCGTCAGTTCCAACCCGGGGGGCGACCGCCCCGGCACCCATCGCACCCGGGTCATCGGGGTCACCGCCCGCCAGGGTGAAGCAGAAGCGCACTTCGCCGCCAACGCCGTCATCCTGGCGACCGGCGGGTTCGGCGGCAACTCTAGTCTGCTGGAGAGATACTTTCCTGGGCACTCCGACGTCTTCACCTTGAATAGGCCGGAGGTGGCCGGGGACGGGTTGCTCCTGGCTGAGGCTGCTGGAGCCGGGATCGACCATCAAGGTCCGGTGCTGCTCGTCACCGGGCCCCACCACTACCCCTGGTCGCACGTGCTTACCCTGCTGGTGCGGCGACCCGAGGTGGTGCTGGTCAACAGCGAGGGCCGCCGCTACTCCGACGAGACGCTCTTCCTCGACTATCACACCGAGGCCGGCAACGCCCTCAGCCAGCAGCCGGGCAAGATCTGCTATGCGCTGGTCGACCGGGCGCTGATCGAGCGCATGGTCACGTCTGGGGAGATCGTGAGCGGCATGGAGCGCGAAGCGGGGGGAGCCGGGGCCTGGCTAGCAAACCTCGAGGCCGAGCTGGAAGCGGGGGTGGCCCGGGGAACGGTGGCTAAGGGCGACGGCTGGGAGGAGGTGGCCCAGGCTATCGGGGCTGACCCCAGCGAGCTCGCACGCACCGTCACGCGCTACAACGAGTTCTGTGAGCGCGGCGAGGATGCAGACTTTTTCAAGGAGTCGCGCTTCTTGGTGCCGCTTCGTACGCCGCCTTATTACGCCGTGCTCGGGCGTCAGGGCTTCGACACCACCCTGGGCGGGATCAAGGTCGACCGGCGGATGCGGGTGCTCGACCGCGGGGGCATACCCATCGAGGGACTGTACGCGGTAGGCGATTGTGCGACCGGTTGGGAATACGAGAACTACAATCTGCGCCACCCGGGAAGCGCACTCACGTTCGCCCTGTGCTCCGGCTACATCGCAGGACGCGAGGCGGCGGCCTACGTCGCGAGGCTACCTATTTCGTGAGGTCGTATGACGGCGCCTAGACTGTGAAGTGACCGAATCTGTAAGGCGAGCCGACAGCGGCCAGCGGAGGTGCACCCCGTCGACCGGCCACCCGCCGACCGGCCGCCCGCCGACCAGCTGCCTCCCAACCGGCCACCCACAAGAACGCCAACGAGAAAGGAGAGTACGTGACCCGACTCTTGGAAGACAAGGTAGCCATCGTCACTGGCGCCGGGCGGGGCCTGGGCAAGGCCTTCGCTCTCGCCTACGCTGAAGCGGGAGCCCGCCTCCTCCTCCCCGACATCAGTCTGGAACGAGCCGAGCGCACAGCGGCCGAGATTCGCGCCGCGGGCAGCCAAGCAGTAGCCATGGAGACCGACATCGCCGACGAAGCCTCGACAGTAGCCGTGGCCGACAAGGTGCTAACCCTCTGGGGCCGGGTGGACATCCTGCTCAACAATGCCGCGCTCAGCTCCGGCATTGATCCTTTGCCATGGAACGAGTGGACGGTCGAGCTCTGGGATCGGTTCTTTGCCATTAACTGCCGGGGCACTTGGCTGATGTGCAAGGCCATCGCCCCGCTCATGGAGAAACAAGGTCGCGGCAAGATCATCAACATCGCTTCCGATATCACGGAGCTCCCACCTTCCACCACCCTCTTGCCCTACGCCTGCAGCAAAGCGGCAGTCCGCCAGCTCACCCGTACATTGGCGCGGGTGTTGGGACCCGTGGGCATCTGCGTGAATGCCATCGCCCCGGGCTTCACTGCCACCGAGGCCGCGCTGTCGAGGAGCGACAGCGAGCAGAACTTCGCCGCCACTATCGAGATGCAGTGCCTCAAGCGTCGAGAGGAGCCGGCAGACTTGGTGGGGGCAGCCCTCTTCTTGGCTTCGGACGCCTCGGATTTCGTCACGGGGCAGTTCTTGGTGGTAGACGGGGGCGCTGCCTGGGTGTAGGGGCGGGCCGCGGCTCCCTCGCCTCTGCCTCCGACCCGTATACTAGCCGGCTGATCGTCTCCTGTAGACGAGGTCCCCTGCGGAGGAGGTCTCTTGTCGAGTAGAGCTATGCCACAGGCGCGCCCACATGCACTTTGACATCGGTAACGTCGAGGCCTATCAATGGGCACTCGCCATCCTCAGCGGCATGGTCATAGGGATGTCCAAGTCCGGGCTCACCGGACTCACGCTGATGTTCATCCCGCTGATGGCCATCGCTTTCGGGGGAAGGTTCTCCACCGGGCTTCTCTTGCCCATGCTGTGCGTGGGAGACATCTTCGCCGTCGCCTGGTACCGCAGGAATGCGGACTGGAAATCCCTGCTCAAGCTGCTCCCCAGCGCGGTCGTCGGCCTGGCGGTGGGTGTCGTCGTGGGCGGGAGGCTGTCCGACACGGCCTTCCGCTACCTCCTAGGCGCCATCATTCTTGCCCTACTCGGCCTTAGAGTCTGGGAGGACGTCCACAAGTCGCAACCCCGTTACCCGCAGGCCCGGTGGTTCGCGGTGGTAGCCGGGCTGGGAGCCGGTATCACCACCATGATCGGTAATGCGGCGGGCGCTATAACCTCCATCTACTTTCTTTCGATGCGCCTCTCCAAGAACTCGTTCATCGGAACGGCAGCCTGGTTCTTTCTCATCATCAACCTACTGAAGGTCCCGCTGCAGGTCTTTTTCTGGAAGAACATTAGCCTGGGCACGCTCACTTTCAACGCCATCATGGTCCCAGCGGTAGCCGCCGGTGCGGCGATCGGCATACTTGCGGTGGGCAAGATCCCGGAAAAGGCATACCGGATCTTCGTCATGGCCATGACCGGAGTGGCCGGGATACTGTTGTTCATACTCTGAGGCTGGATGCTAGCCTACGCGCCCGCTCATCTCTGCCACGGCCCGCACCGTGCGGCAAAGCGTGGCTCGCGCCCCGGGGCGCAGGCCGGGCCCACGGCACACGAGTCCGTTGCAGACCGTAGGTCGACCGCCAGCCCGGCCGCGGCCGGGCCCGCGGCACACCGCGCGTCCGGCCTTGCGGGCCGCGCCTACCTCACGAAGGTGACGAACTCCTCCACCGGTATCCGTTCCCGCGGGAAGCGGTTGATGGGCGCCTCCGGGTCGGGGTAGCCGATGGCGATGAGCACTACGATCTTCTGGTTCTCGGTGCCCGGCAGGATCTTGCGCAGCAGGTCCGGGTAACGCACGTTGGAACCGGTGATGCAGGTGCCAAGGCCCCTAGCCTGGGCCGCCAGGCACAGAGCCATGGCGAAAAGACCAGCGTCAAAGCACCCATAGCCATCGGACACCCGCTTATCAAAAGTGAGCACCAGAGCAGCCGGTGCCCCGAAGATCTCGGCCCCGGCCACCGTGGGATTGACCGGCGGCTCCGCGGGTTTGATGCCCAGTTTGGCCTCCTCGGCCGCCACGAAGGCCATCCGGGCCTGGAAGAGCGACTGCTGGCGAGCTTGGAGCGCTGGTGGTAACTCCGGGCTGGGCCCGAAGTCCGGGTTGGGCGCCACCTCTGATTCGGCATACTGCTTGAGCTCGGCCTTGAAGCGCGCGAACGGCCTCCCCGAGAGCACGTAGACGTTTGTCGACTGGGTATTGGTAGCGGAGGGCGCCCAGCGGGCCTCGGCCAGAATCTCCCGCAGCAGCTCGTCGGGCACGGGGTCAGGCTTGTACTTGCGGATGGCCCGTCTTTGTAGGATGGCGTCGGTCACGTCCAAAGTCATTCCCCTCACCTCACGCTTCTCGGATTTGGCGTCCCACCGTTCTCTCACGCTTCCAGCGCGAATTCCTCCTCGCCCACGCGAAAGCGGCCCCACGGCACGGTCGCCTCCCACTCGGCTACGAACTTGCGGGCCCCTTCAAGGTCTTTCCACTCTAAGAGGATCAGCGCGGTCTCGGGATCGTTAGGGTCGCGGATGACCCTCGCTCCTCTGGAGCCCATCACTTTTCGACGGTGACTGTCCCCTCTGAAGAGGTGCTCGAACTCGGGCCAGTCGATGACCCGCTGCTCGATGAGGATGTAAGCCATGAGCGGGACCTCCTTTGCGTTCGCCCCCGCACTCTCCCGCCGCCAAACCGCGGCCTGCCGCGTCCTTCAGGTCGCCTGCTGCCCAGCTGGTGGCCTGGCTAGTGGCCAACCGGCAACCGCCTGCAGCGCCCGGCGCTGGCGTCACCTTCAATTTACCATCAAGGGCTGGAGATGGTCAGCGCTCTTTACCAATCGCCTGCCCTTCTCCCAATCGCGCCACCGCCCGTTCAATCAGCCACTGCACGTGACCATCGTCGCCCTCGCGCGTCCTACCCGTAAGGTTCACCTGCCACCGCTCCGGCAGGGCTTGCGCCCCGTGCATAGCCCCCACCATCGCCCCCACGATGGCGCCCACAGTATCGTTGTCCCGGGTATCGTTCACCGCCCGGACAATGGCCTCCTCCGGGTCGTCCCAATACTCGGCCAGGATGAGTAGCGCCATGGGCACGGTCTCCAGCAGATAGGCGCCGGAATACCACGACCTGGAGGCTGCGACCGGGTCCATCCGCTCCTCTACCGCCGGGACCACGAACCGCTCGACGAACTGGCACAAAGTCCCCTCGAAGCTCACATGCGGCGAACGGGGCCAGTAGACCGCGCCGGTCTCCACCGCGCGGGCATAGTGGAGGAAGGTCTTCGGCCACCAATCGGCCGCACCCGCACTTCTGTCCGCGACCTTAGCCCGCCTAGCCGCTGCCTCAGTTCGCTCGGCCACCGCCCCGGTTCCTCCGGCCAGCACCTCACACAGCAGTCCCACGAAGCCCACGCTCGCAGCCACCGCCGCTTCGTCCCGATGGGTGACGACTGTAGCCACGACCGTGTCCTCCCAGGGCTGGGGCGCGACTCCCCACAGCCAAGGCAGCACGACCGGGGCGATGCGCATCAGGGCGCCGTTGCCCGCGCTCGGTCGCCCGGCCTCCCACCAGGGGCGACCTTCGTCCTTATGAGCGCGCAGAAAGGCCCGCACCGTGCCACCTATCCCGACAATGCGGTCTTGCGCGAAAGACCGGGCCAGGTCGTCCGGGTCCACCCCGCCGCAGCGTAGTAGCGACTCCACCGTCCAGAAAGCGAGCTGAGTGTCATCGGTGGGGAGGCCGACCGTCCCGGTCACATAGTCCCGTATCTCTCCAAAGCGGCGGCGGCGCTCCTCGGGGTTGAGCCCTTCGCTCCCATGCCCAAGGGCATCGCCGATAGCTAGGCCGAGTAGCATGCCGCGTACCCGGTCGACGAGGGCAGAGCCCACTTGCGGCGGCCTCACCACGGGGAATCGCGCCTCGAGCCAAGGGAGGCAGGCCTGCCGCTCCTCGGGGGAAAGTCGCCGTCTTGTCGCCGTCATGTCGCAACACCGCCTCGCAAATCGCACAACGAGCCGCTCACACTCAGGTCACTATCTTTGATATACCTTTAGGCTGTGCGGCGGCAAGTCGACTCCAGGTCCTGCGTGGCAGCGAGTCGTGCCTCCCGCGCAGTGGCATTCGAGTACGCGTCTCGGCTGCAGGCCGCGCCAGTCGCGCCTGCAGACCGTCCAACGACCAGTGCTGAGAGCAGAGGTGGTCTAGATGAGAGTGCTCTTGGTGCAGCCCAGACCGAGACGCCGGCCGGGGTTCCGGGCCGGGTTCCGCACTATGGCGGTGGTGGAGCCGCTGGGCCTGGAGATGGTGGCCGGAGCGCTCAGCGCGGAGCACCAGGTGCAGCTCGTAGACATGCTTCCCGGGGCCGACCTCGAAGCCGCCCTGGAGCGTTTCGCCCCCGACGTGTGCGGACTGAGCTGCTCTTTCACGGTGGACGTCCCCGAGACCCTGCTCCTCGCGCAGGCCGTCAAGGCCCGCCGCCCGCAGACCTTCGTCTTCGTGGGCGGGCATCACGCTTCACTCTGTCCCGATGACTTCCAGGTGCCCTGGGTGGATGCCGTCGTCTTCGGCGAAGGGGAGTCGACGGCACCGGACTTGTTGCATGCCCTCGAACGCGGCGACGACTTGGCCGAGGTGCCGGGTCTCATCCTAAACACTTCCGACGGTCAACTCACCACTCCCCCTCGCGAGATAATCGGCGACCTCGATTCTCTTCCCTTCCCCGCCCGGTCGCTGGTCCGGGACTCGCTCAAGTCGTACCACCTGGGCCTTCGCAGCGAACTCAGTAGCGTGGAGACCTCTCGCGGCTGTCCCTACCGCTGCACCTTCTGCAGCGTGTGGCACTTCTATCAGTCTCAGGTGCGAGCAAAGAGTCCCGAGCGGGTGCTAGCTGAGATCGAGGCTATCGAGGGGCGCCACCTTTTCGTCACCGACGACAACTTCCTGGCCGACATCTCGCGGGCGGAGCGTATCGCCGAGCTTCTCCTTGAGCGGGGCATCAAGAAGCGTTTCATCTACCAGGCCCGCACCGATTCCATCGCCCGTCATCCGGAGACGGTCACCAAATTGCGGGAAGCCGGGTTCGCGACTGCTTTCGTGGGGCTGGAGAAGATCGACGCTGAGGGACTGCGGAGTATCCACAAAGGCAACACGGTGGAGAACAACGAGGCGGCCCTACGTGTGCTGCGTCGCGCAGGCGTGAACGTTTTCGGCACGCTCATCGTCGACCCCGACTATGACGAAAGCGACTTTCGCCGCCTGCGGGAATACGTGCGTAGCCATGCCCTCGTCAACGCCTGGTTCACCATCCTTACTCCCCTCCCGGGCACCATTCTTTACGACAAAGTCCGTGAGACCATCACCACCCGTAAGTGGGAGCTCTACGACCTGGCGCACGCGGTGGTACCGACGCGCCTGGAACTCGACCGCTTCTACAGCGAGTTCGCCCGCCTCTACAAGTCCACCTACGCGCCCCGCGCTATCGCGCGCTGGCTCTGGCATTCTGTGCGTCGGGCCGACAGCCGCCGCACTGCCCGGACGCTGTCACCGGCCATCCTGTGGCGCTGCCTGGAGACCTTCCGCTGCATGACCGACCCCCGCGAGTACCTGGCCGCTCACGCACAGAGAGAGTGAGCGCAGGGCCCCGGCGCATGGTGGGCACTAGACCCCGCCTCTCGGACGGAGGAGCAGCCCCGAGACCCTACCCCGCCGATCAAGGAGCACCGCCGTGAAAGTATTGATCGTAGGAGCCGGCCAGCAAGGCTACGTCCTTACCTGGAACCTGGCCCGCAACCCGTCCGTGACTGAGATAGTTCTCGGCGACTGCGACGAAGCCCGCGCCCGCTTGGTGGCCGAACGGGTGGGAGGCGGAAAGACGACCCCGCTCTTTCTCGACGCAAGCGACGAGCAGGCCGTGGCGCGGGCGGCCAGTGGCGCCAAGTTGGTACTGAACGCCGTCATCCCCGAATACAACCTGCCTATCATGAGGGCCTGCTTAGCCGCTGGCTGTGCCTACCAGGACATGGCCTCCGGACAGACCCGCACCCAGACTATCGACGAGGCCTATCTCGAACAGCGGAAAATGGCGCCGGATTTCGCGAAAAAAGGATTGCTAGCGCTCCTAAGCACCGGCATGGACCCCGGGGTGACAAACACTCTCGCTGCCCACGGCTACCAAGACCTCGACCGCTGCTTTGAGATACGCATCAAGGACTACGCGCTCTTTGAGTCGCCGGTGCCGCTGCAGGTGTGGTCCCAGGAGACCTACTACACGGATTGCGCCCAGCCGCCGCTTCTTTTCGAGGATGGCGAGTTCAAACGGGTAGAGATCTTCGGTCGCCGGGAGCGGTATCCCTTCCCGGAGCCCTTCGGCTTAGGGACGGTGGTCTGCCACGACCATGAGGAGGTGTCAACCCTGCCACGCACCCTACCTGCGCGCTGGGGCGACAAAGGCCTGCGCTACGTGGATTTCAAGATGGGCGGCCCAGAGGAGGGGCTCGACTGGGATAAGGCGCTGGTCGAGTCTGGCATGGTGAGCAAGACGCCGGTGCGCTTGAAAGACGGCACCTTGGTGCGGCCCATCGACGTCTTCGTGGCCACCCTGCCGCCCAACCCGCCGCTGGACGAGCTGGCGGAGCTGGCCCTCGCCGGCGTCATCACTGATACTGGGGTGCTTACCGTCGATTGCCTCGGAGAGCGTTACGGCAAACCCGCCTCGGTGAGCTACGCGGTGTTCCCCCCCGACATCAAGTGGGTGAACGAGCGCCTACCTGGAGCGACCAGCGTCTCCTACGGAACCAGTACGCCGGCCGCCGTCTATGCGGAGATGATTATTGACGGCGCCATCCAGGAGACCGGCCTCCTCTGCCCCGAGGAACTACCCCGCCCCGTACGGGACACCTTCCTGGCCGAGTGCGGCCGCCGGGGAGTGCGGGTCACCCGCACCGAGACGGTAACGCTGAACTAGGACGCGCCGCCCGCGACAGCAGCCCGCGGCCCCCGCAGCCCGGGCAGGAATCCGAACAGCAACGCGGAGAGAAGCGCACCCGCCGCTCCCAGAGCGAACGGCGACCACGACCCCACCACGTCCCACAACACGCCAGCCACGCTACTGGCCACCAAGGCAGCGAGACCGGTCAGCGTGCCCAAAAGTCCTACCGAGGTCGCCCGCAGACGAACCGGCACTAGGTCGACCGCATAGGCTTTACCCACCCCCTCGGTGGCTGCCATGTAGAGTCCATATACGGCGAAGAGCGCGATGACCTGCCACGCCTTGCCCGCAGCCGAAAAGCCGGCATAGACCGCCGCGAAGACCAACATCCCAGCCACCAGCACCCGGCGGCGCCCAAGACGATCGGAGAGACGGCCAAGAGGCATACTCCACGCGGCGTACACGAAGTTGTACAAGACATATACAAGCACCACCGCCGTGGTCGAGAAGCCTACTTGCTTCGCCCGCAAGATGAGGAATACGTCACTCGAGTTGACAAAGACAAAGGGGAGCCACGCCGCCAGATAGAGCTTGAACGGTCCCGGCAGAGTGGACCAGCGAAGCCTCTCGGGAGCCGCTGCGGTCGCCCCAGCGGAGCCCACGGCGACCGGCGCCGCGCCAGCAGCGGCCGGCTCCGGCCTCGACACCGCCCCCTCGTCGCCGCGCCGCTCCGTATCGCCAAGAGCGCCTCGAGAACTGGCTCCCGCCTCGCGCGCTCGTCTACGCCTGGGGTCAGAAACACCAAGGACGAAGAAAGCTCCCATCAGGCCGGGTATAACGGACAAGGCGATGATGAGCCGCAGGTTCCCGTCAAGCGCTACCAACAAGGCCAAAGCGAGGAGGGGCCCGACGACCGCGCCACCCGTGTCCATGGCGCGGTGCCAGCCGAAGGCGGCACCGCGCACCTCCGGCTCCGCACTATCCGCCAGCACCGCATCCCGCGGGGAGGTGCGAAAGCCCTTGCCTGTGCGGTCGACCACGCGAGCGACCAATACCAGGGGCCAAACATGCGCAAAAGCGATCAGCGGCTTGGCCACGGCCGATAGGAAGTAACCGCCGAACATCTGCTCCACCCGGCGGCCCGTCCGGTCAGCGATGCGGCCAGAGACGGTCTTGAGGATCGACGCCGTGGCTTCGGCAAGGCCCTCGATGACCCCCACCACCGAAGCCGGCGCCCCCAGCACAGCCGTAAGGAAGAGCGGCATGAGGGGATAAAGCATCTCCGAAGAGACATCGGCAAAGAACGAGACCACACCCAGCAGCAGCACATTGGCCGTGAGTGCCCGCCGCCAGGCGGGACGGAGGCGGCCGTCGCTGGTCTGCGGGAGTGAGCCGCCAAGGGTAGGCGACGGCGCTGGCTCGCCGGCTGGCAGGGCAGACTCGCTCCCCGGCTCCTCCGTTCGTTCGCTCACAAGTCTCCTTTCGTGATCCTTCAGGCCCCGGGGCAGCGGACCTGTCTTCCAAGCCGCCCGGTCGCCCGGCAGCTCAGCCGTCGCGCCCGGCAGCCGCCGGGCTCCCGTCGCGCCGCCTGCCCGATGATACGCCATAGGCGCCCTCCGGGACGCCGCCGTGACTCCTCCGCTGCTGAGACGGGTCCTATGGACCTCGCCCCTGCTAGGATGAAGGTTGAGGCGCGTGTCTCGGAGGCCCTCCGGCCCCAGAGACACGCGTCCGCCCCGAACAGCGGGTCGCCTCCGCAGGCCGAGCAGAAAGGATGAGCCGATGAGCCTGTACAACTATGTTCCCCACCCCCACATCTCAACCCGTCGTTCCCGTCCGCCCCGCATGGTCCGCGACCAGCACAAAGTCGGTTTCAACGGCACCCTCGCCAAGTGGATCACCGAAGGTGTAGGCACCATGTGGTGTGCCTACGCGTTCGCCGCGCTCAGCCTGGTGGCGCTCCCCCAGGCGATCAAGGGCGGACCGCTGCCCATCGTCCAGTGGATCTCACAGACCTTCCTGCAACTGGTGCTACTTTCGGTCATCATGGTGGGTCAACAGGTCATCAGCGCGGCCTCAGATGAGCGAGCGGTGCAGACCTACACCGACGCCGAGGCCATCCTTCACGAGCAGCAGCAGTTACAGGCTCACCTGGCGGCCCAGGACGCGGCGCTGGAGCTATTGGCCGCGAAACTGGGGGTAGAAGTGCCGGTGTCAGTCGAGAAGGAGCGTTTGGGGACCTGAGTGGAACCTCTGTTAAAGTTGGGGTATGAACAAGGGTCTAGTCAGAGCCACTCAGTCGGTTGCCTAGGCCCGCCGGTGAGGGACAACGAAAGAGCCGCTCTATCCCTGGGGGACCGGTAGAGTTGGATGCGACCCACAAGGACACGTCGTGAGAAACACGGACTCCATCACCGTTCTCTATGTGGACGACGACTCGCCTCATCGGACGCCCATAAGACAAGTCCTGCGGGAAGCAGGTTTTCGCCTGCTTGAACCGGGCGATCGCAGTCGTCTCGACACCTCACTCCGCGAGGGCGACTTTGACGTTGTGCTCGCCAACCCGCACGCTATCGGCTTCCGGGGCCTGGAGGCGGTCGCGGTCATCAAGCAGGCTTGTCCCGAGACACTTCTAGTACTTGTCATCGAACCCGGGACCGAGATGCTTGCACTCGACGCACTAGGCCAAGGTGCGGATGATTATGTAGTAGCGGACCCTAAGGATCTCGCCAAGCTGCCTTTCGTCATCCGCCGCGCTGCGCTCACGACAAGAATGCGGCAGCACGCGGTGGCCGCAAATGAAGACGTCAGAGCTCTTTTCGAGAACACCTCCGATGGACTGGTAGTACTGTCTAGCGACGGGGACCCGCTTATCCACAACAGGGCTGCGCAGCGGTATGTGGCTGTCCTGCAAGCCTTCTTCCTGCGCACTCCTCCCCATGTGGCAGCCGACCTTGCCGCTCGAGCCACCCCCACCGACCTTGAGTTCCGGCTCGACTCGGGAGAAGAGGTTGTCCTCAGCGTGCTACTGACCCGCGTCTCCTGGAGTGGCAAAGACGGCTTCCTGCTTAGTTTCCGAGACGTCACCGAACAGAAAGCCACTGAAGAACAGCTTCACCAGTCAAGGGAGCTCTTGCGCTTGGTCCTCGACACCGTACCCACTCGGATCTTCTTCAAGGACCGGGACAGCCGGTACCTTGGTTGCAACCTTCCCTTTGCAGCAGACGCCGGGTTGTCCTCTCCTGATGAGATCGTCGGCAAGACAGATTACGACCTGGGCTGGAAAGACCAGGCGGAACTCTATCGCGCCGACGACTTCGCGGTGATGACGACCGGCCAGGCCAAGCTCGCCTACGAGGAACCCCAGACCAGGCCGGACGGGACCACTGCCTGGCTCAGGACCAGTAAGCTGCCGCTGAGCAAGGAAGACGGCGAGGTGATAGGCGTCCTGGGTCTTTACGAAGACATAACCGAGCAGAAGATGCTGGAAAGGCAGCTCAGGCAAGCCCAGAAGCTTGAAGCCGTCGGCACTCTCGCCGGCGGGGTCGCCCACGATTTCAACAATTTGCTCACCACGATCATCGGGAACGCCGAGATGGCTCTCCTGCAAACGGACGAGACCGACCCGCGTCGCGCCTACCTCGAGGACATTCGTACCGCAGGCGAGCGGGGAGCGACACTCACTCGCCAGCTGCTCACCTTCGCCCGGCGTGAGCCTCAGGAGCCGGCGATCATCGATCTCAAAGAGCACGTTGCACAGACTGAGAAGATGATACGGCGCCTGCTCCGGGAGGACATCGCACTCGAGGTGAAGGCGTCACCCGACCCGCCCCACGTATACCTGGACCCCGGACATTTGGACCAGATTCTGCTCAACCTGACGACTAACGCCCGGGACGCGATGGTCGGCGGAGGCAGGCTGACAATCGAGATCAGTGGGACCAGGCTCGACTATGACTATTTCACGACTCACGGATTGGACCCTCCACGACCGGGAGACTACGTGCTTCTTTCGGTCACCGACACCGGAACCGGGATGAGTAAGGAAGTCCAGGAGCGCATCTTCGACCCCTTCTTCACCACAAAGAAGGTCGGGGAAGGTACGGGCCTTGGACTTTCCACGGTTTACGGCATCGTCAGGGAGGCGGGGGGGTACATCCGGTGCCGCAGCGAACCCGGCAAAGGGACTTGCATGGAAGTCTACCTGCCCAAGATGAGCGGTCGCGAGAAACCGCGCGAAGTGACGGAAATCAGCGGACGCGATCTTGCCGGTACTGAAACGATCCTGGTAGTAGAGGACAACGCAGAAGTGAGACGGCTTGCGGTTCGCGCGTTGACCAGCCATGGCTACCAGATCATAGAGGCGGGAGACCCGCTTGAGGCCCTTGAGCTTGTCGACCATCACGATGGGGACCTGCACTTGCTTATCACCGACGTGGTCATGCCCCATATGGGAGGGAAGCAGCTCGCCGACTGCTTGACCGCGAGAAGACCGGGGCTCAAGGTGCTCTTCATCTCGGGCTATCCCCTGGAACCGGGTTATCCCCTGGAACCCGCGGAAGCAGCCGGACCGATCTCCGGCGACTTTGCTTACTTCCAGAAGCCCTTCTCACCGCTCGCGCTCGCGGCCAAGGTGCGCGAGTTTCTCGGAAAGTAGGCGCTCGACGCTCTGGCAGGAAGCGACCAAACAAAAAGACCCTGCTTTGCGGGTCTCTTTGTTCGATGGTAGCGGGGGCAGGATTTGAACCTGCGACCTTCGGGTTATGAGCCCGACGAGCTACCGAGCTGCTCCACCCCGCGCCGATTGGAGAGCGGAGTATAGCACAACTCCACTGCGGCGAAGGTACCGGCGTGCTCCCCTCGTGGTGTCACGCCTTCTCATGTGCCTCAAACACGCACCGCGACCGCCGCCGGGCTATCATGGCTTCGCTGCCACCTCCAGCCCCCGAGGATGAGACGCGCCCAAAGGAGGCATCATGCGCCCGCCAGACCTCGCCCCAGGAACCGCCTCTTCCGTCGACCCAGCCGCCAAACAAGGCTCTGCGCCCCTCACCGCCGAAATCTTCCTCGCCGATGCTGCCGACCGACAGGACACCGTTAAACGGCTCATGACCCAGGCTGATCTTAGGCACTTCTCCGGCAAGACTGTGGCCCTCAAGGCCAACTTCAACAGCGCTGATCCTTTCCCCGCCTCCACCCATCCGGACACCTTGGCGGCTATCGTCACCGCACTACAGGAGGCTGGAACCAAGGAGATTGTGCTGGCCGAGCGCAGCGGCATGGGCGACACCCAGGAGAACTTGGAGAAGTTGGGTATCTTCGATCTCGCCCGGCGCCTCGACTTTAGAGTGATCGTCCTAGACCGCGAGCCGGCCGACGCCTGGGTCAAGATAGAGCGCGGCGGGACGCATTGGCTGCGGGGCTTCTACCTGGCCAAGCTCTTTCTCGAGGCCGATGTTGTGATCCAGACCTGCTGCCTGAAGACCCACCGCTTCGGCGGCCACTTCACTATGTCGCTCAAGAACTCCGTCGGCCTCGTCGCGAAGAAACTGCCCGGGGGCGTTTACGATTACATGTGGGAGCTGCATGGCTCGCCTTACCAACGGTTGATGATCGCCGAGATCAACCATTTCTACCGGGTCGACTGGGTGGTGATGGACGCGGCGGAGGCCTTCGTGAGCGGCGGCCCCGACAAAGGCACCAAGGTTTCGCCCGGTGTCATGCTGGCGAGTGCCGACCGGGTGGCCATCGACGCGGTGGGGGCTGCTCTCCTGAGGTTGCACGGCGCGACCAGCCTAGGCCGCAAGCCCATCTTCGAACTAGAACAGATACGGCGGGCGGCGGAGTTGGGGGTCGGGGTTCCGTCCCCCTCAGCCATGGAACTAGTCCCGCTGGACAACCGGGGCGACGAGGTGGCCACGGCGATACGCGAGCTGCTGCGGTAGAGGCCACCGCCACTACAGACGGTCATCCGACTGACCGCGAAGGCCTGCCAGCCACCCGACCACGCTTGCCCGGCAGAGCCTGCCAGCCTTATCCGACGCCGTTGGGCCCCAGAGCTCTGACGCGGGCCCGCCCCCTCGCTAACGGGCTGCCAGCCATCCGCCAATCCCCTCCCTAGGTCCTAGAGCCATCCCCTCTCAGCAGCGTCAGAATCGGCAGACCGGTAAGCCTTCTGGCGCCTTCTG
>Ga0101944_10004310_pt1 | contig 17874 bp, 18 predicted proteins | sample DewCreD2012metaG_FD_75245 | JGI IMG/M metagenome (GOLD analysis project Ga0101944, IMG submission 75245) | Hot spring sediment bacterial and archeal communities from British Columbia, Canada, to study Microbial Dark Matter (Phase II) - Dewar... ... | reverse complement strand
CTGACGGGTGTTTTGGCTCATTTGGCTGTTCATGGCTCGGTAACACCCATTTTTGAGTCAACCGGGGCTGCCCGGCAGCCCCGTTCCCCCGCTTCGGTAACAATCTTTTTGAGTCAAATCGCCCGGCCCAGGCCGGTGAAGTCCGACTTGCTACTGGCGGCGGGGATTTGGTCTAATGTCCCGGTGCTACCGCAGCAGACCATCAAACGTCCTGTCAGCTTTTCCGGACTTGGCCTCCACAGTGGCAACCGGGTGAACCTGACGTTTCTGCCGGCGCCGCCCGGCAGTGGCTTGCGCTTTCGGCGCGTGGACCTGGAGGCCAAGCCGGAGATTGAGGCCCGGCTGGCCAACGTTGTGGACACCAATCGCTCGACGACGTTGGGCAAGGGCAACGTGCGGATTCACACCGTGGAGCACGTCTTGGCGGCCTTGGCGGGCCACGGCGTGGACAATGCCATCATCGAGCTGGATGCCAACGAGCCGCCCGTGGGCGATGGCAGCGCGCGGGAATATAGCCGGCTGATCCGTGCCGCCGGCCTGGTGGAACAGGATGCCAAACGCGACCCATGCGTGTTGAGGCAGCCGATTCAGTGGCAGTCCGGCGGGACCATGATGCACGTATTTCCCGCCGACACATTCCGGATCACGTGCACCAGCGCCGATCGGCAGGGGCGGTTCACCCAGTTCTACTCGCTGGAGGTCACACCGGCCACCTGGGAAACCGAACTGGCCCATGCGCGCACGTTCTGTTTTTTCGAGGAAATCGAGTTCCTGATCCGCAACGGCCTGATCAAGGGGGGCAGTCTGGAGAACGCCGTGGTCATTCGCGACGACGCGGTGCTGACCACCGAGCCGCTGCGTTACCCCGAGGAGTTCGTGCGTCACAAGATGCTGGACATCGTGGGCGACCTGGCGCTGCTGGGACGGCCTTTGCAGGCGCATCTGGTGGCTGTGCGGCCCAGCCACGCGGCCAACTGCGAGCTGGCGCGGCTCATTGAGGAGCAGATGCGCCAACCGGCTGCCGCTCGGGCCTTCGGCCCGCCTCCGGAAGAGGTTCGCGCCAGCGAAGCAGCCGCACCGCCACCCGAGCCGGGGCTCGATGCTTGTCTGCTGGACGTCAACCGGATCATGGAGCTGATCCCGCATCGCTACCCGTTCCTGTTGGTGGACCGCGTGGCCAAGATCGAGGGCGACCGCATTGTGGCCATCAAGAACGTGACGATCAACGAGCCGTTCTTCCAGGGGCATTTCCCGGGGCATCCCATCATGCCGGGGGTGCTGCAACTGGAAGCCATCGCCCAGACGGCGGGCGTGCTGATGCGCACACGCACGGCCGACAAGCCTCAACTCGCCTATTTCATGTCGGCCGAGGAGGTCAAGTGGCGCCGGCCTGTGCTACCGGGCGACACGCTGGTAATCGAGGTGGAGATTTTGAAGGTGCGGGCCAAGATCGCCCGCGCCAAGGGCGTCTGCAAGGTCCGCGGCGAAGTGGCCAGCGAGGCCCAAGTGACGTTCATGCTGCGCGACGTCTGAGTGCCAAGCGGTATGAGCCACATCCACCCCACGGCGGTTATCCACCCGGGCGCGCGGCTGGGCGCCGACTGCGAGATCGGCCCCTATTGCGTTGTTGGTCCGCACGTTGAGCTGGGCGACGGCTGCCGGCTGCATTCGCATGTGGTGATTGACGGCCATACGCGGCTGGGCAGCCAAAACGAGGTTTTTCCCTTTGCCTGCCTGGGCAAGCAGACCCAGGACCTGAAGTGGAACGGCGGCATCACCCGCCTGGAAATCGGCGACCGCAACACCATCCGCGAAGGCGCTACCATCCACACGGCCACCGAGGACGGCCACGCCACGGTCATTGGCTCGGACAATCACCTCCTGAGTTACACTCACGTGGCGCACGACTGCGTGCTGGGCAACCGGATCATCATGTCCAGCTTCGCCGGCCTGGCCGGGCACGTGGTGGTGGAGGACCAGGCAGTGCTGGGTGGCTACGTGGCGGTGCATCAATTCTGTCGGATTGGGCGGCTGGCCATGATTGGGGGCTGCTCGAAGGTGCGCCAGGACGTGCCGCCGTTCATGCTGGCGGACGGCAGTCCGGCAACGACGGTGACGGTCAACAAGGTTGGCCTGGATCGCGCCGGTGTTCCCGGCGAAACCCAGGCCGCGCTGCGTCAAGCCTACAAGCTCCTGTTTCGGGAGGGATTGAGCGTGAGCACTGCCCTGGCCCGGATCGAGCAGGAACTGCCACCACTGCCGGAGATTGTGCACCTTGTCCAATTCGTGCGCGCCAGCCAGCGTGGCCTGAGCCGGTAGGCGGTTTGGGACCAGCCATTGGCCTGCCGGACCGCCCCAAGTCAAGCAGGGCGATCTGAGGCGTGCGGGAAGCGCGAGCGCAGCCGCCTGCCCCTGCCCTGCGGCCGGCCGCCACCGGCGCATCGGGAGTCGCTTAGCGCGCCGGATCAGTCGGACCACGTAGTTCAGCCCTGAGTGCCGGCCAAAACTGTCGGCTGTAAATGCCCATCGAGACCAGGTTGATGCCTGCGCTGAGGACCTCCAGGCTGTAAACGACGGGCCAGGGAATCCGCAACGGCCAGTCGGCTGGCGCCTGCAGGTAGTAGTAAATCGCGCAGATCGTCGGGAAGGCAATCAAGGTGCGCGCCTTGCCGGACCAGTTGGCGGCGGCGCTGAGGCCATGAAGCGCGCCCAGCGACCGCAGGAAAGACACCCACTGATCGCGGAGCAGAAACAGGATGGCCAGCACGACCAGAAACCGGGCGTGCCCATGCTGGCCGACACGCGCTGCCAGGTACACCAGCGTGGGAAATGTGGTCAGATAAAATGCCTTGTCGGTCATTGGGTCGGCGTAACTACCCAGCCGCGAGGTCACCTCCAACCGCCGGGCAAAATACCCGTCCCACCAGTCCGTCGCGGCCGCCAGGAGCATGGCCCCCAAGGCGACGACGAACCACGCCTTGGGCAGCGGGTATCCGCCAAAGAGGCTGACGGCCAGAAACACCAGAATCAGCGGCACCCGGACCAAGGTCAGGCCTTGAACGAAATAGAACTTCCAGCGGCGGGACACGCTCATGGGGGCGTCACCGGTGAACCGAGTTGACGGGAGGCGCGATTGAAGCAAGGGGTTGCATGGGCGTCATTGGCGGAGGATTACCGCCCAGGTTGCGTGGCCGTGACCCGGCGCACCCATTCCTGGTTGTCCAGATACCAGCGCACGGTCTCGCGAATGCCGCTCTCGAACGAGTGGGCGGGTGTCCAGCCCAGCTCGCGTTGAATCTTGCCCGCGTCAATCGCGTAGCGCCGGTCGTGCCCCGGGCGGTCTTTCACGAACGTGATTAGCCGGCGCGACTGGCCGCCCAGCTCCGGTTTGAACTCGTCAATCAGGTCGCAGATGAGTTCCACGATGCGCAGGTTCGCCCATTCGTTGTGGCCGCCGATGTTGTAGGTCTCGCCCACGCGCCCGCGGGTGAGCACCTGCCAGAGCGCTTCGGCGTGGTCGCGCACGTAAAGCCAGTCGCGCACGTTCATCCCGTCGCCGTAAACCGGCACGGGCTTGCGGGCCAAGACGCTTTGAATGACCACCGGAATGAGCTTCTCCGGGAACTGAAACGGGCCGTAATTGTTCGAGCAGTTGGTGATGACGGCGGGCAGGCCGTAGGTGTGGTGGTAGGCGCGCACCAACAGGTCGCTGGCGGCTTTGCTGGCCGAGTAGGGCGAGTTGGGCGCGTAGGGCGTGGTTTCGGTGAAGTAACCGGTCGGCCCCAACGACCCGTACACCTCGTCGGTGCTGACGTGGTGGAAACGGCATTCGGCGGTCGCGTCGCGGAACGGGCCGGCCGGGTTGAGCCAGGCATCCCGGCAGGCCTCCAACAGGTTGAACGTGCCGACGATGTTGGTGTGGATAAAGTCGCCGGGGCCGCTGATCGAGCGGTCCACATGCGACTCGGCAGCCAGGTGCATCACGTGGGTGATGGCGTGGCGGCGCACGACCTGCAGCACGGCCGGCTTGTCGCGCAGGTCCACGCGCTCGAAGACATATTTCGGGTGGCCGGCTACGCGCTCCAGGTTCTCCAGGTGGCCCGCGTAGGTCAGGCAGTCCAGGTTCACCAACTTGGCGATCTCGGGCCGGTCAATGACGTGGTGGATGAGATTGGAGCCGATGAAGCCGGCTCCGCCGGTGACGAGCAGGTTCATGCGAGTGGGCATTGGAGTCATGAAGTTGCCGCTTGCCGGATCATGGCGTTTCCAGAACGAGCCGCAAGCTCTGCTCCCAGTCGGGCAGCTCGAGGCCAAACGTCCGCCGCAGCTTTTCGCACGACATCACCGAATAGACGGGGCGGCGGGCCGGCGTCGGATAATCGGCCGTCGTGATGGCTTCCACCGCTCTGCACTTGCGCTCCGCCGGGGGCATCAGCTCGACAATCCGGGAGGCGAAGGCGTGCCAACTGGCCTGGCCGCCGGCGCGCAGGTGATAGACGCCGTTGAGCGCCGGGCGGTCGGCCGCGCGCAGCCACTGGCCCAGTGCCAGCGCCGTAGCCTCGGCAATCAGGCGCGACCAGGTGGGGCTGCCGATCTGGTCGGCCACCACGCGCAAGGTCTCGCGCTCGCGTGCCAGCCGGAGCATTGTGAGCAGGAAGTTTTGCCCCCGCGCGCCGTACACCCAGCAGAGTCGGAAGATCAGATGGTCGCAGCCGGCCTGCTGGACGGCCTCGTCTCCGACGAGCTTCGACCGCCCGTAGGCGCTGAGCGGGTTGGGCGCGTCGGTCTCGACGTAGGGTTGGCGCTTGGCGCCGTCGTAAACGTAGTCGGTGGAGTAATGGACCAGCAACGCGCCGGTTTGCCTGGCCGCCTCGGCCAGCGCGGCCGGGGCGTGGCCGTTAATGAGCAGGGCACGCTCCGGCTCGCTTTCGGCCTTGTCCACGGCGGTGTAGGCAGCGGCGTTGACGACAATCTGCGGTTTGTGGTCGAGCACCAGCTTGCGCAGGGCCGCCGGTTCGGCAAAGTCAATCTCCGGATAATCCAGCGCCCAAAGCCGGCCGAGCGGCGCCAGGGTGCGCTGCAGTTCCCAGCCCACCTGGCCGTTCTTGCCGAGCAACAAGATGGTTGGCAGGTCCATAGCTCAGACACGCGCGCCCGGCCGCGCGGTTAAGGAGGCGGTTCGAGCCGCGCCAGCCTGGCCGGCCCCTGGCCGCACCGCTCGAAGAGTGGCAAACGCCCGCCATGTCCTCGAGTCATGGCGCACCGCAGCGCCGGCGGTTTCCAGGCGTTTTCTCCCTGCTCGCTGGCCGCACGTTCTCACGGGAAGAGCCTCTCGGGCGGCACGTCTTTCAAGCGCAGCCCGCGGCGGTCCTTCTCCGAAAGCACCGGCTCGGCCACGGGCCAGCGAATGCCGATGTCCGGGTCGTCCCAAGCCACGGTGATCTCGTTCTGGGGCGCATAGAAGTCCGAGCACTTGTAGAAAAACAGCGCCGTGTCACTCAGGACGGCAAAGCCGTGGGCGAAGCCGGGCGGGATGAAGAACTGCCGGCGGTTCTCGGCGGACAACTCGACGCCGTGCCAGCGGCCGAAGGTGGGCGAGCTGCGGCGCAGGTCCACCGCCACGTCGAACACCGCGCCCTGCAACACGGAGACCAGCTTGGCCTGGGCAGCCGGATTCTGGAAATGCAACCCGCGCACCGTGCCGCGCCGGGAAAACGACAGGTTGTCCTGCACGAACGCGGTCTGGATGCCGGCCGCCGCGTAACGGCGCGCATTCCAGGATTCAAGGAAGAAGCCGCGGGCATCGCCGAACACCTGCGGCTCAATCAGCAACAGACCTTCGAGGTCGCACCGGGTAACGTTCATGCGTCGCGATGGGCCTCCGCGATGACCTCCCGCTCCAGGTAGTCGCGATACTCGCACTTGGGCATCTGGGCGGTCAGCGCCTCCAGTTGCGGCAGGGACAGAAACCCGCGTCGGAAGGCCGCTTCCTCGGGGCAGCCGATCTTGATGCCCTGCCGTTTCTCGATGGTCTGCACGTAGGCCGAGGCTTCGTGCAGGCTGCTGCTGGTGCCGGCGTCCAGCCACGCGAAGCCGCGCGCCAGCCGGTACACGCGCAACCGGCCCCGTCGCAGGTATTCCACGTTGACGTCCGTAATTTCCAGCTCACCGCGCGCCGAGGGCTTCAACGCGCGGGCGATGGCCACCACATCGTTGTCGTAGATGTAGAGGCCCGGCACGGCGTAGTTGCTCCGGGGCTGCTTGGGCTTTTCCTCGATGGAGATCGCGCGGCCCTCGGCGTCGAATTCCACCACCCCGTAGCGCTCCGGGTCGTTGACGTGATAGCCGAAGATGACTGCGCCGGACTGAAACTCGGCGAACGCCCGCTGGAAGCTGTCGCCGCCGTAGAACACGTTGTCGCCAAGGATGAGCGTGACGGCATCCGTACCGATGAACGACTCGGCGATGCGGAAGGCCTGGGCGATGCCCTCGGGCCGGGGTTGCTCGCGATACTCGATGCTCAATCCCCACTGGCTACCATCCCGCAACAACTGGCGGAAACGCGGCAGGTCCTGGGGCGTGGAGATCAAGCAGAGCTGCCGGATGCCCCCCTCGATCAGTGTGGTGAGCGGGTAATAGACCATCGGCTTGTCGTAAACCGGCTGGAGCTGCTTGCTGGCCACGAGCGTGAGCGGGTAGAGCCTGGATCCAGCCCCGCCGGCAAGGATGATGCCTTTCATGGCCTCAAACCTAATTCACCCCGCCGACCAGGCAATGCGAAACTGCCGGTCGGCAAGCAGGGCAGCCCGAGCGCTTCAACACGTTGCTCGGCGGACTGACGCTTCATGCCTGCCAACCGCCGCAAGCCTGGTGACGTCACCGTGGGCGGAGCCGGCCACGCTACCTCAAACCTCGTGTGCCGAGAGCCAGGCGAGGATTGAGTTACCCGCTGGCCGTCGGTATCCTCCGGGCCGGTGAACAAAAGGGATTTCTTTCAGACGGTCGAGGCGCGCCGGTCCGTCCGCGCGTTTCAGCCCAAGCCAATCGAAGCCGCGCAGCTCGAGGCCATTTTGGCCGCGGCCAACCGGGCGCCTTCCGCGGGCAACCTGCAGGCGTATGAGATCGGCATTGTGCGTGATGCCGCGACCCTGGGCGCGCTGGCGCGCACATGCTTCAACCAGACGTTTCTGGCGCAGGCCGCGGTGGCGCTGGTATTCTGCGCCGACCCCGCGCGGTCCGCGGCCAAGTACGGCGCCAAGGGCGAGACGTTGTATTCGCTGCAGGACGCCACAATCGCCACGGCGTACGCCGAGCTGGCGGTGGCGGCGCTGGGACTCGGGGCCTGCTGGGTAGGGGCGTTTGACGAGGAGACGATCCGCCGGCTGCTGGGGTTGCGGGCGGGGCTGCGCCCGGTGGCCATTCTGGCAATCGGTTGGCCGGCCGAGCAACCCCCGCGCACGTCGCGCAGAGACCTCGCCGATTTGACACGAGAATACGCCGCCACCGGACACACTTCTCGCTGATTGGACAGTTCGCTCCGGAGGGTTGGAGGCTGACGGTCCGCGAGGCTGGCGTTCCTCGGCTGCACGCCATCCGAATTCGCCAATCAGTCTTCGTCAAACTTGCGCTTGACCAGCGCTTCGATCTCCGCCACGGCCTGCGGGGCGTCCTCGCCGTGGGCGTGGATGGTGACCCGGCAGCCGGGACCGGCGGCCAGCATCATCAGGCCCATGATGCTCTTGCCGTTGATTCGCTCGCCGTCTTTCTCCACGAAGAGGTCGCAGCGGAAACGGTTGGCCACCTTGACGAACAGGGCAGCCGGCCGGGCGTGAATACCCAGCCTGTTGGTGATCACAAGGTCCTTGGTCACCATCCGCGGTTTGTCTTCTGTCCTGTGGGCGCTCATCCGGGCCGCGCCACTACTAGCCGAAAACGCTCGCTTTGGCCATTCCAAAGTGTGCCGGGCGCGCCGACGCGCCGTCTGTCGTCGCCTGAGCGGCGGCACAGGTTCGTGCGATGGTGGCTGGCCGTTCTCCGAGGCAACAAGGCCCACGCTGGCGTCCGTTGGCCCCTGCGTCGCGGTCTCCCGGCCGACGCGCGGCGAGTCTGAGACGTGGAGCACGTGCCCTCCGGCGGACGAGTGGTCGAGGTGCATGGGAGATACCTGCCATCTGCTGCTCCGGGTCGTCTGAAACCGCCACCGGTACGGCAGGCTGGCTCACTTCAGCGTCGGCCGGACCTTTCAGTTGGACCTGAACAGGTCGTCGGAGGTGGCGACCGAACTGTCCTCCCAAACCTTGTTCGGCCCGGCGGAGCGGATTAGGACGCTGTTCCCGGAGACGTAGAACTGCAAGGGCGTGCCCCACGGGTCCACGATTTCGCCCTTGGCGTTGCGGACGCTTTTGCGCACGGCCAGGATGAAGACCTTTTTGTCGGTTTGTCCCGAAAGCGCCCGCGCGATGTCCAAATTGTGGCCGGTGGGATAGCTGCCGGTAAATTCCTTGTACTGCTGCAGACCCAGCAGCAGGTCCTCGGCATCGGCGTTAAACCGAGCCACCTTGGCGTCCAGGTGCTGTCGGGAGAAGCGCAGCGTCTGCCACCCTGCGCCCAGGGCCAACACGACCAGGGCTGCAACCAACAGTGCCTTTTTCATGGCTGGGTGTCTTGCAAGTCGGATGCCAGCCAACCGGGGACGCAGGGCGACTTCAGGGCGAGGTGGTCGGGGGCGGGCCGGTGCTGGCTCGGATGGACAAAGTGGCCGGCAGGCGCAGCGGCTCGGCACTCAGGCCGCGCAGCAACCGCGACATGAGGTCCATGGCCGCGTTGCCCAAGCGGCGCTTGGGTTGGCGCACGGTGGTCAGCGGCACGCGGTAACACGCCGCGCTGAGGATGTTGCCGAACCCAACCAACGAAAGGTCGTGCGGGATGCGCACCCCGCGGTCCAGCAGCACGTTGCCGCAGCCGATGGCCACCAGGTCGCTGGAGGCCTGGATGGCGGTCACGCCGCGCAGGTCAGCCAACAGTTGCTCGGCGGCTTTGGCGCCGTCATCAATCGTGCTGCCCCCCGGAAACAGCAGATTGTCGTCCGGCTCGATGCCCGCTTCGCGCAAGGCGCGCCGATAGCCGGCCAGGCGCTCGTGGGCCCAAGGGGCGGCCAATGGGCCGGTCAGAAAGGCGATGCGCCGGTGACCCAGTTTGAGCAAGTGCCGCGTGGCCTCGCAGCTCCCGCCCTCCTCGTCGCCAGTCACGTAGGGAAACTGCTGGCAGAACGGCCCGGGCAGGCCCAGCAGCACGACCGGCGTGCCCTGGGCCGCCAGTTCCTGGTAGAAGTGGGCCTCCGGTTGAAGGCGCGAAACCGGATAAAGGAACAACCCTTCAACCCGCCGGGCCAGCATCCGACGGATGCTGTGTTCCTCGCGCTGAATCAGGTTGAGGGTGTGGGCGTAGAGCAGTTCGTAGCCGATCTCGTAAGTGCGCTCCTCGATGGCGAGCACGATGCGCGCGAAGACCGGGTTTGTGGAGCTGGGCACAATGAGGCCCAGCATCCGGCTGGCCCGCCGGCGCAGGCTCTGCGCGGCCAGGTCCGGCACGTAACCCAGCTCGGCCGCCACCGCGCGGACTCGCTCCCGGGTGCTGGGCGCGACATCCGGCACGCCGCGCAGCGCTTTGGACACGGTCATCACCGAGACGCCGACGCGCTGAGCAATGTCCCTGAGCCGGACCATGAGGTGATTCAAAGGGTTGTGCCGCGCCAGTGGAGCTTCTCGCGCAGCGCCTCGAAAAACGAGCTGCCGGCCAGATGCATCAGGTGCACGCAGTCGGCGCTGCGGCGGATGGTGATTTCGGCACCACTGGCCAACTCGGCAACCGCCTGGCCGTCGGCGCTCAGGACGGCCGCGGGTTTGGAGGTGAGCACGCGCACACTGATGGTGGAACGCTGGTCCAGGATGAGGGACCGGTTGCTCAAAGTGTGGGGGCAGATGGGCGTGACTTCAAACACCGCGGCCGTGGGCACCACCACCGCCCCGCCGGCCGCCAACGAGTAGGCCGTTGAGCCGGTAGGCGAACTGACGATCAGACCGTCGCCGCGGTAGCACGTCACCGGCACGTGGTTGACCAACAGTTCCAGTTCGATCATCCGGGACTCCCAGCCGTGGCTGACCACCACGTCATTGAGAGCCCGAAACCGCGTGGTGCGCCCCCCGTCACGCGCTCTGGCGTCCAGCAGCGTGCGCCGCTCGAACGTGAAGCGTCCGTCCCAGATCAGCCGCAGGGCCGGAGTCAGGCGACGCGAGGGCACGGCCGTCAGAAAACCCAGTCCGCCGATGTTGACTCCCAGCATGGGCGTGCGCAGACCGGCAATCTCGCGCGCCACCTGGAGCATCGTCCCGTCTCCCCCAAACACCAGAATCAACTGCACTTGCTGCGCCAGTGTGGCGGCATCCGGACACGGATGAACCGGCAGCCGGGCCAAGCGGGCAGTCGCCGCGTCCGCCAGCACCTGTCGGCCGGCGGCTACAATTTGCCGGGCGGCGGCGGCCACCACCCGCGCGCACTGGGCTTTTTCGGCGTTGCCGATCAGGCCCACGCGCCGGATTCGATCAGCATGGCTTTTCAAGCAGTGCCAAAAACTCTTTGTTGCCGGCGGGGCCGCGCAACGGCGACTCCACCACGCCCCGCCAGTGCAACCCCAGTTCAGACGTGACAAAGGTCCGCAGCTCGCAGAGCACCCGCTCGTGGACATGCGGGTCGCGGATCACCCCGGCGCCCCGGGCCGCCTCGCGCCGGCCGGCCTCGAACTGCGGTTTGATCAGCGCCACGATTCTACCGCCGTCCCGCAACAAGGCAATGGCAGCCGGAAGGATTTTTTGCAGGGAAATGAACGAGCAGTCCGCGACCACCAGCGGCACCGGCTCAAACGCCGCCGCCAGCGCGGCCGGCGTCAGGTAGCGGGCATTGACGCCCTCGACCGGGACGACGCGCGGGTCTTGGCGCAGTCGCCACGCCAGCAAGCCGCGGCCCACGTCCACTGCATAGACCCGCGCGGCGCCGTGTTGCAACAGGCAATCGGTGAATCCGCCAGTGGATGCTCCCAGGTCCACCGTCGTCACGCCCGTGACATCCAGTCCAAAATGCCGTAGCGCGTGCTCCAGTTTGTAGCCGCCGCGGCTGACGTACCGCTCCGGGGACTGCACACTGAGTCGGTCACCGGGCCGCGCCGGGTCGCTGGGCTTGCGCGCGGGCCGGTCGTTGACCCGCACCTGGCCGGCCAAGATGAGGCGTTTGGCCTGTTCCCGGCTGCTACAAAGGCCGGCGGCCACCAGGGCCTGGTCCAAACGCCGCATGGGGGCGCGAAGGGCTGGTCAATCCGCCGCCCCGCCGCGGGCTGTCAAGCACCGCTGTTGAGCCTGCAGATAGCCATGCCAAAACAGCTCCTTGTCGGCCACGGCTTTTTCGATGAGCTGCTTGAGCAGGAACAGTTCGGAGCTGTTGATAACGGCATGGACGCTCTGCTGGAATGCCTGCATGGGCATGAAAGTCTGGAAGGAATCGCCCAAGAGAATGATCGTGGCGTGGCGGCGTTCACTCATGGGCATCTGTTGCAAGGCCCGCAGGGTGGTGTTCTCCTCGGGTGTGTTGGCGGCAAACAGTTCCTCGATGACGACGACCTGGTAGCGGACCTGGCTGAAACGAATCAGGAAGTCGCCGTGGGTGGCGGCGGTGTGCACTTTGTAGCCCAGCTCCATCAAGGCAGTTCGGGCTGCTTCCAGCCATTCCGGCGTGGAAAAGGCCAGCAGGGCCGGCTTGTCGCTGGCGCTGATGAATTCGAATTTGTCGGCCATGCGTTATTTGAGTTTGAGGGTTGGCGGCAGGGGCGGCCCGCCGCCCGTCGTGGCCTCGCGCGTCTGTTTCATCCGCAGCCCCACCAGGTCGGTGGTGGCCTCGCCCCGGGCCTTGCGGATGTTGTCAATGCCCCGGGTGACGACGCTGCGCTTGGTGCAGTACTGGACGGCGGTTTCTTCGGTAATCTTGCCCGCCTCGTAGGCCTCCAGGCAGGAGTGGTCAAAGGTCCGCCAGCCAAACGGGTGGCTGGCCTCGATAATCTCGTAAAAACTCTTGCCCTCGCTTTCGCCCAGGCGGATGGATTCCTGGACGCGCAGGTTCGAGCCCATGATCTCCAGCAGGGCAAAGCGGCCGCCGCCGACTTTCGGAACCAGCCGCTGGCTGATCACCCACCGCAGGGAATCGGCCAGCCGCGGGCGGATCTGCTCCTGTTCCTCCGGCTCGAACATGCCCAGGATGCGGTTGATGGTCTGGCCGGCATCAATGGTGTGCAGCGTGCTCAAGACCAGGTGGCCGGTCTCGGCGGCGCTGAGCGCGATCTTGACCGTTTCCTGGTCTCGCATTTCGCCCACCAGGATGACCTTGGGCGCCTGGCGCAGGGCCGCGCGCAGCCCGTTGGCGTAGCTGTCGAAGTCGCTCCCCAGCTCGCGTTGGTTGAACGTGGCCTTGTCGTGCTTGTGGACAAACTCGATGGGGTCCTCCAGTGTGACAATGTGCACCGCCTTCGAGTGGTTGATCTCGTTCAGGATGGCCGCCAGGGTGGTGGACTTGCCCGAGCCGGTCGCGCCGGTCACCAAAACCAGACCGGTTTTTTCGAGCGGGATTTTCTTCATCACCTCGGGGAACTTCAGGTCGTCCAGCGAGGGGATGACCGTGTTGAGCTTGCGGAGCACAACCGAATAATTGCCGCGCTGGGAGAAGACGTTGATGCGGAAACGGGCCAGGTCGCCCAGCGTGTAGGCGGCATCGCACGACCCCCGGCGCAGCAGGTCCTCCAGGTGCCAGGGGTTGTCACCGATCAGGTTCAACGCGATGACCTCGGTCTGGAACGGGGTCAGGCGGCTCAACGGCGGGTCAATGGCCACGGGTTTCAGCTCGCCGAACGACTCGACCTGCAGCGGTTTGTCCACCGTGAACAACAGGTCGGACACTTCCGGCTGGCTGGCCAGCATGGTGTTCAGGACGTAATCCAGTTCGGGGCGGCGCATAATCAGGCTTCCTCATCTTCCGGCGGGTGAGCCAGGAACTTGCGGAATTTCTTCTTGTCGAAGGCCTTTTCGTAGGCCTCCTCGGGCGAGATGCGTTTCATTTTCAGGTGGTCCATGATGGCATCATCGAGCGGTTGATTGCCCAGGCGTTTGCCCACCTGGATCATGCCCGGGATTTGGTGCGTCTTGCCCTCGCGCACCAGGTTGGCGATGGCGGTGGTGAACACCAGAATCTCCATTGCCGCCACACGGCCCCACTTGTCCACCCGTTTGAACAAGGTTTGCGCCACCACGCCCTTGAGCGCTTCCGAGAGCGTGGCGCGGATCTTGTTCTGCTGCTCGGCTGGGAACACGTCAATAATGCGGTCCACCGTCTCGGCCGCGCTGGGGGTGTGCAACGTGCCGAAGACCAGGTGGCCGGTGGCCGCGGCAATCAGCGCCAGCTCGATGGTCTCCAGGTCGCGCAGCTCGCCGATGAGGATGATGTCCGGGTCCTCGCGCAGCGCGCCGCGCAGGCCGGAGGCAAACGACTTGGTGTGCAACCCCACCTCCCGATGCTGCACCAGGCAGTTCTTGCTCTCGTGCACAAACTCGATGGGGTCCTCCAGCGTGATGATGTGGTCGCGCCGGTTCTTGTTCGCATAGTCCACCATCGCCGCCAGTGTCGTGGACTTGCCGGAGCCGGTCGGGCCGGTAACCACCACCAGCCCCTTGTGCAGCATGGCGAACTTCTTGAGTACCGCCGGCAACGGGGCGTCGAACTTCTCAAAGTCCTCGAACGACAGCACCTTGGTGGGGATTTGTCTGAAGGCGGCGCTGATGCCGTTGCGTTGCTGGAAGAAGTTTACGCGAAACCGCGAGACGTTCGGAATCTCGTAACCGAAGTCCACGTCGCCGGTCTCTTCAAACACCTTGATCTTGTAGTCCGGCGCGATTTCGTAGAGCATCTTCTTGAGCTCGTCGGCCTCCAGCGGCGGGTGGTCCACCCGGTGCAACTCGCCGTTGATGCGCAGCATGGGCACGTTGCCCGAGGACAGATGGACGTCCGAGGCCTTCTGCTCGAACATCAAGTTGAAGAATGCGTCAATCTTGGCCATGTCGGTGCCAATGGTCGCGCCAGTTCATAGCTAAATCCACACCAGCCTGCAACCTTTGAACTGCGCTGCCCGCATTGCCTGTGAAATCCGCCGCCGCGGCATCCTGCCGTTCGATCGCTTCATGCGTCTGGCGCTTTACTGTCCGCATTGTGGATACTATGAACAGGAAGCGGACAGCCCCGGCCGGCGTGGCGACTATTGCACCAGCGTCAGCGTGGGCAGCCTGTTCGGCGAACTCCTCGCCTTCCAGTTCGCCCGCTGGCTGGACGACCTGGCACACGCCGACCACCCGCCGGGACGCCTGGTGCACCTGGTCGAAGCCGGCGCCCACGACGGCCGCCTGGCGCTTGACATCCTGGGCTGGTTGCGCGGCTACCGTCCCGAGCTGTTGGCGCAGTTGGAGTACTGGATCATTGAACCGTCGCCGCGCCGCCAATGCTGGCAGCAGCGGACATTGGCGGGTTTTGCCGACAAAGTCCGTTGGCTGCGCGCCCCCACCTCCCCTCCTCGGGGCCGGCCACGTTTGCGCCGCCAAGACCATCTGGAAAGCCCCGGAGCAGGCATCACGGGAATTATCTTTTCGAACGAGCTGCTGGATGCGTTCCCGGTGCGGCGGCTGGGCTGGGACGCCCGGGGGCGGACGTGGTTCGAGTGGGGAGTGGCGCTACAAGGTGGGCAGTTTGTGTGGGCGCGGCTGCCGCCGCGGCCAAGGTCTGCGCTCGCCCCGGCCCGGTTGGTCGCCGCTGCCGGGTTCGACATGCCGGATGACCTCATTGCGGTCTTGCCTGATGGGTTCACACTGGAGGTATGCCCTTCGGCAGCAGCTTGGTGGCGAAGCGCCGCCAGCCTGCTGCGGCGGGGCAGGCTGCTAACGTTCGACTACGGGCTGACTGCCGCGGAGCGGCTTGCCCCACAGCGGGCAGCCGGCACGTTGCGCGCCTACCGTCGCCATGCGGTCGTCGGCGACGTGCTGGCTCACCCCGGGCGACAGGACATCACGGCGCATGTCAATTTCACCGCGCTGCGGGCCGCGGGGGAAGCGGCGGGATTGACTACGGAGACTTTCACCAGTCAGGCCTCGTTCCTCGTGGACATCGCCCGGCGCACCTGGCAACAGCCGGAACGTTTTGGCGCGTGGACCGGCGAACGGCGGCGTCAGTTTCAGACTCTGGTCCACCCGGACCACATGGGCCGGGCTTACCGGGTGCTGGTTCAGCGCCGGGGCGATTGAACACTCGCGCCTGACGCAGCCGCCTGGGGTAGCAGCAGGGCGTGGTTCAACAGCGCCAACGCGCACAAGGCCGCCGTTTCGCTCCGCAACACCCGCGGCCCGAGCGCCACGGGGCGTGCGCCCGCCGCGCGGAGGGCCTCGGTTTCCGCGCGGCTGAAATCGCCCTCCGGCCCGATGAAGACGCCTACCGTAGCCGGCCAGCGACCGTAAGCGCGCCGCAACTCGTCCAGCGTCTGCAACAACGGTTGTCGGTCCACATCTAGCGACCCCAGCAGCGCCAGCTCCAAGGGTTCGCATCGAGCCAGTTGCTCGGCCAACGGACGCGGCGCTTCAATCTTGGGCAGCCAGGCCGAGCCGCACTGCTTGAGGGCGTCCACGGCGATCCAGCGCCACTTTTCCACCTTTGCCTCGACCGCCTCTTCGTCGGGTCGGCTCACACTCCGCTCGCACAGCAACGGGCACAGGGCGCTGGCGCCAAGCTCGGTGGCCTTTTGCACCAACCACTCGAACGCCCGGGGCTTGAGCAACGCCGGCAACAGGATCACGCGACAGGCCGATGGCCGGACCTGCTCGCGCTTCAGGACGGCCAGTCTCAGGCCGGCGTCGCCTGCCGCCGTTACCTCGCACAGGTAAACGCCGCCGGCGCCGTCCAGCACCTGCAATTGCTCACCCCGTTGCACGCGCAACACGTGTCCGGCGTGATGCGCCTCCCGTCCTGTCAGGAACAGCTCGTCTCCCTGGCATTGGTCGGGCGGCAGGTAGAATCGGTGCATGAGTCGGCGCGGGCCTGCCGGGGCGGCGACCGCCGCGGCAGCCGGGCATTCACGATTCGCGCTTCATCGAAAACAGCCGCTTGGCCTTCTCGAAGAAGCTCTGCACACCGGGGGTTTCCTGACCGCTGCACAGGGCGGCGAACTCCTCCAGCTTCGCCTTCTGGGCCGCAGTCAGCCGGGTGGGCACCTCGACGTTCACGCGCACGTGCAGGTCGCCGTAACCGTGGCCGTGGACGTTGCGCACCCCCTTGCCGCGCAATCGGAACATCGCCCCGGGCTGGGTGCCGGGAGGGATTTTGATGACGGCCGTGCCGTTGAGGGTGGGGACTTCCACATCGGCGCCCAGCGCGGCCTGGACAAAACTGATCGGCACCTCGCACAGCAAATCATCGCCGTCCCGCTGGAAGATCTCGTGCGGGCGCACGTGCAACACGACGTAAAGATCGCCCGGCGGCCCTCCCCGCAGACCGGCCTCGCCATTGCCTGCCGACCGCAGCCGCGCCCCGGTATCCACGCCGGCCGGAATCCGCAGCTTGACCTTGCTGGACCGCTCGCGGCGACCGGCCCCGCGGCAGGCGCGACACGGCTTTTCGATCACCCGGCCTGCCCCCTGGCAATGCGGACAGGTCTGGGCAATGCTGAAGATGCCGCGGGATGTGACCACCTGCCCCCGCCCGCCGCAGGTGGCACAGTGACGCAGGCGTGACCCGGCTTCCATGCCGCTGCCGTTGCAGGTCTCGCACTGTTCCAGCTTGGACACCGTGATCTCCTTCTCACAACCCGCGGCGGCCTCCTCGAAGTCCAGCTCCAGGTCATAGCGCAGGTCGTCCCCGCGCTGGGGGCCGAACGGGTCCGCACGGCCACCGCCGCCAAAAAACTCGTCGAAAATGCTGCCAGCGCCTCCGCCGAACACCTCCCGGAAAATCTCGAACGGATCGTGGAATCCCCCGCTCCAGGCCTGGCCGGCTCCGGCGCGCGCCCTGGGATCAAATGCCGCGTGGCCATACTGGTCGTAGGCCGCCCGCTTCTGCGGATCGCTGAGCACCTCGTAAGCCTCGCCCAGTTCCTTGAACCGCTCCTCGGCGCTCTTGTCGCCGGGGTTCTTGTCCGGATGGTATTTGATGGCCAGCTTGCGGTAGGCCTTCTTGATCTCCTCCTCGCCGGCCGTGCGCGGCACGCCCAATACCTCGTAGTAATCGCGCTTGGCCATGGGTCACGACGCCTCTGCGGTTTGGGCCGGCGCGGGTTTCTTGGCCACGATCACCGTGGCGGGGCGCAGCAGCCGGTCGCGCAACTTGTAACCCTTCCGCAGTTGCCGTAGCACGTGCCCTTCCGGGACTGAAGCGTCCTCCTGGTGCGAGACCGCTTCATGCAGCTTCGGGTCAAAAACCTGGCCGGCGGCGTCCACCTCCTGCACGCCTGCGTCTGTCAAGACGGCTTTGAACTGCTGTTGCACCATGCTCAGCCCGGTGCGCAGCGAGGCCGTGGCCGGATCAACGCCGTCGCCGGCGGCCGCCAACGCCGCCTCCAAACTATCCAGCACCGGTATCAGCCGGCCAATTAGCCCCTCATTGGCGTAGCGCAGCGTTTCCTCGCGCTCGCGGGCTACGCGCTTCCGGAAATTGTCGAACTCGGCCATGGTGCGCAGCAACCGGTCCCAGTGCTCCTCCGCCTTGCTGGCTCGCGAGCGAAGCTCCTCGTACTGCTCGGCACTCAGAGTA
>Ga0101944_10004308_pt1 | contig 17885 bp, 12 predicted proteins | sample DewCreD2012metaG_FD_75245 | JGI IMG/M metagenome (GOLD analysis project Ga0101944, IMG submission 75245) | Hot spring sediment bacterial and archeal communities from British Columbia, Canada, to study Microbial Dark Matter (Phase II) - Dewar... ... | reverse complement strand
CGCCGCAGCGGTTGCCAGCATCGCCTTTGGCGAGGCGGTGGCAGCGGTGGACGGCAATGTGAAACGGGTTCTGGCGCGGTTAGAGGCGATCACTGACCATGTCAGCCAGAGCACCACCACGCGACGACTGCGCGCGTTGGCTTGCCATCTGTTGCCGTCCGATCGGCCCGGTGACTTCAATCAGGCACTGATGGAGCTGGGGGCATTGGTCTGCACACCCCAGTCGCCCACCTGCCCGGCCTGCCCGTGGCAGGACGACTGTCGGGGACGGGCAGCCGGAATTCAGGCGACCTTACCGCGTCGGCGCGCACGTGCTGCCTTGCCTCACGTGACGGTCACGGCAGGTGTCATTCGCCACACCGATGGGCGTGTGTTGATTGCCCAGCGCAAGCCGACCGCCATGCTGGGGGGATTGTGGGAGTTTCCGGGCGGCAAGTGCCTGGACGACGAGCCGCTGACCGACTGTCTGCGCCGCGAGGTGCGCGAAGAATTGGGCATCGAGATCGAGGTTGGGCAGCGGCTGACGGTCTTGCGCCACAGCTACACCCACTTTCGCATCACCCTGCACGTTTTCGAGTGTCGCTTTGTCAGCGGCGAGCCACGCGCCATTGACTGCGCGGACTGGCGCTGGGCGCGGGTGGCAGAACTGGACGACTATGCCTTCCCGGTCACCGATCGGAAGATCGTGGCGCTGGTTCAGGGACAAGAGGCAAGGGGATAGGGACTGGCGAGTAGGGAGTAGAGAGAAGAGAGAAGAGAGAAGAGAGTAGAGAAAAGAGAGTAGAGAGTAGGGAGTAGGGAGTGTCGTCTTCCTTGCTGGGGGAGCACCCAGGGCGTGGCTTACAGATAGCCGTGGTCGGTCAGCCAGCGGCGCACCCGCTGCTCGTTGGTGAGGGGAACCAGAACGCTGGCCGGTCCAACTGCCGCGCCCAGCAGTGGCCCGATCTGCTCATCGCGCCGCAGCTGCTGCAACAGGTCGGGACTGTCCAGGTGCAGGACAAGCGCGCGCTCGAATCGGGCGGCGCCGGCCTTCTGCCAGCGTGCCAGTGCATCGAGCACCCGTTGCGGTACCCGACCTCCGGTGACACGTCTCAGGAAGGCACCGATCTGGGCCGCATTGACACCCTGTTTGCCGATCAGATTCACTCCGCCTGGTGTGATGCGGTACACGATCGCCTCACCATCACGCCCCACACGGTCGGCGAAACGCGCCAGCTGGAATCGGTCATACAGGCTGGCGTCGGCCATCACCCGGACGGAGAAGTCCTCACGCACCACAAAGTGCCCGGTCGCCGGCGGGGCCTCAATCTCATCCCCGTCTCGCAGAAGTGCAGTGCCCCGCTCCGACACGCGGAAGGCACTCGTGCCAGTGTCGGCGGCATCGGCCAGATCTACGATGCCCAGCCAGTGAAGGGGTCCGGACAACAGATAGCGGATCAGCGCCCCCTCCACTGCATCCCAGTGCTCGAAGCCGATGAGGGGCTGATCGTCCAGGCTGTAGACGTACCAGCTCGAGTAGTCGCCATCAGGCCGCTGGAAGTCGGGATCATTTGCCTTGATCAGGGCCACCAGATCATCGAGGCGATACCACGTGAGCGGACGGCAGAGGGACAGAGCACGCAAGACCGCTTGACGTGCCAGGCGTGGATCATTGCGCCAGCCCGTGGCGGCCCGCAACGTAAGCGTCGGGACGTGACTCAGGTCATTCCAAGCCTCGTCCCCGCGCCAGGCGTCCAACAGGCGGCGGTGGCGCTGAAGCGGCGGAGTCTCCAGCCAGGCGCGGGTGCCCTCGCGGTTGACGGCCAGTCGCGTGCCCTGACGGGTCGTGAGACCAGCGGCGCTGCACAGGTTCAACAACCAGCTCAGGCGGTCGTCGGTGGCTGTCTGAGCCACTGGTGCTGGCTGGGTTATCGCCGTGGTGAGACTACGTCGGTCACCGTCGGAAAGATTGCCGCCGGCGTCCACGGCGAGAGGGCGACGACGAAGGGCCACCAGGAGGTTGAAGACGTCCTCTACCAGGTCGGCGGCATCATGCCAGGTGGGGGGAGCAACAGCCAGTGCCGCCATAGTTTGCGGCGCAGTGTCATCGGGCGGTGGTGGCAGGAGCGCCAACAGGTCATCCGGAACGTAGAACACCTCGACGACGCCGTCAGCCGAGGGGCGGAAACCGCGGAAGACGAGGCCGCGATACCACAAGGCCTCGGTCGCGTTGGCCGGCGCCTGCCAGGGGCGTTCGCGTGCCAGTCGCGCCGGACCCATCGGCTGCACGTCCCCGAAGCGGCGAATGAAGCGCGGGCTCTCCAGCCATCCGTTGTTCGCCTGCAAGGTTGCCAGCGCCTCCCGCCCGGCCGGTGTCAGGTCGGCGACGGCGATGGCAACTGAAGCGGGCGCGAGCAGCTGGGGAGCAAGCTCGCGGGCGGCCGCGAGCGGTTGTTGGCTCGTGATCACCGCGCCGCGGGTTTCCGCCAGCGCCTGCAGCGTCACCCGATCATAGTCCACCAGCGATTCCAGCAACGTCTTTTTCATCGGTGGATCAAGCCGGTGTCCGGGCGAAGAGTCCCCATGAGGTGGTGCTCACCAACAATGATTGAAAACGGCGGTGCAGACCTCACCCCCTAATCCCGGGGGCCGGGGGGGTGAGGTGAGTGAGGCGCATTTATCTTCACGGGCGTCCCCATGAGCGGCTGCACACCAACAGTGCATGAAAATGGCAGTGGATGGCCGAGCTGGGGCTCGGCGATCCCGGGCCGGGCCGAGCTGGGGCTCCCGGGACAGCACCGGGACTGCGTCGGCGATCCCAGGGCGGGACGAGCGGGTGCTCCCGGGACAGCACCGGGACTGCGTCGGCGTTCCCAGCCTGCCACTGGCTGTTCTCGCTTCCAATCCCCGGATGCTTTCCAAACGACCTGTCACTCCGAACTCAGCGAGCCGACTGCAGGAAGAGGAGCACCGCCATCACGCGCGGATTGTGCGTTGCCTCGGAGGTCAGTCCCAGCTTGCCGAAGATGTTGTTGACGTGGCTCTCCACCGTTCGCTCGCTGATGGTCAGCTTGCGCGCGATGCTGATGTTGGTGTAGCCCTCGGCCATCAGTCCCAACACCTCCATCTCGCGACTGGTGAGTGAGCTGAACTGGGAATTGGGCGCGGCCGAAGCAAGGCGGATCAACTCATCCTGGATCTCAGGCGCCAGGATGGCGCCACCCTCAGCGACCACCTGGATGGCCCGTGCCAGTTCCTGCGGCTCGCTCAGGGTTGTCTTGAGCAGGTAGGCCTTGCCGGCGGTACCGCTACGCAGGAAGGTCTCAGCATACTGCCGCTCACTGTAGTGCGAGAACAGCACGACGCCCACGTGGGGCAGCGCCGCGCGAATGCGCTCGGCCGCCTGGATGCCGTTGAGTTTCGGCATCTGGATATCGAGCAGGACCACATCGGGCCGCAGGCGAATGGCGGCCTCGACGGCGGCCTCCCCATCCGCCACGGCATCCAGCACCTCGATGTTGGGCATCTCGCGCAAGACGTGGCCGTAGGTCTCGCGGAGTATCGTCTGGTCTTCGGCAATCAACACCCTGATCGGCGCCATTGAGTCCTCACCTCCCGCGAATGGACGTTTGCAACTACCTGCTGGCGAGTATAGCATGACCGTGGAATCCATACAATAATCTCCATTCCGTGATAGCACGGAGACGCGGTCAAGGCTGTTACCGTTGCGGTAACACGGCAAGTCTGCTAGAATCGGAGCAAGTGGTGGCACGGTCATTGACATGCGTAGAGTTGGGGACGTGTGGCTTTGGCGGTGCTGTGTTGTTTTGCAGCCCATTCCCGGACACAGGCCGGGGCCAACCGTACTTAAAGGAGGAACACAATGACAGGCATCTCTCAATTGAAACGCGTTATGGCGGTGGTGCTGGCGCTGGTCCTGGTTGCCATGGCTGTGCTGCCGGCCGCCGCTCAGGAACCGGAGGGCGACGTCCAGGCCGCGCAGACGATCCACGCCGGCTTCTGCGTCAACCCCAACAGTAACACCGTGGCCGCTGCGCCGAACTGCCCGGTCACGGGCGTCAACCAGATCGTACCGTCGGGTGGTGTGGCCAGCACCGAGGTGACGGTGAGTGATGTGGACAACCTGGGGTCGGTGCAGATCGCGCTGGACTACGACAGCAGCATCGTGCGCATCAAGGACATCCGACCGGGGTCGCTGTTCGACGGCCTGACGATGGGTGTGGACTACACCATTGACAAGTCCAAGATCGGTGGTTTCGCGGCACCGCTCGATCCCGTCAATGAGCCGGCCATTCCGGGCGCCTGCGGTACCGGCACCGGTCCCTGCTGGCGCAGTTACGTCTTCATCACCATTTACAACTGGAACACCAGCAAGGTGCCGCTGGGTGGCAATGGCTCGTTGATCCGCATCTACTGGCAGGTGCAGCCGGTCGCAGCGGCGCTTACCACCAATGTAACCTTTCCCATCCTGAGCCTTGCCAACAAGAGCGGTAGCTCCCTGTGGCCGTGCTTCCCGAGCTTGGTGGTGCCGAATCCGTACTGCGGCCCGGCTCCGGTTCCAGCTATAGTCGCCGCAGCGCCGGATGCAGTTCTGGAAGTGGGCAGCCCTTCGACCGCTGGCCTGCAGTTCCAGGTCGCATTGGAAGGCGGCAAGACACCGGGCGACGATGATCCGAACAACAATTTCCCCTCCCCCGGCTTCTTCACCGATGTGACCGTCGTCGCGGGTGTGTTCGTGGATGTTGCCGACTCAGCGGGCAATATCGTGATCCCCTTCGCGGCGTCGTACCCGACGGTGACGGTCAGCCGGCCGGGCTACCTGACCGCTCGCGCCACCAATGTGCTGCCCGGCGCCGACCTGGGGATGGTGACGCTCGTGGCGGGTGATGTGACGGGCGACAATGTGGTCAATATCTTCGACCTGACCGTGACGGCCGGCAGCCTGGGTGCGCCAGTGGGCACCAGCACGGCGTTGGAGATGATGGACTTCAACGAGGACGGCGTGGTGACAATTGCCGACCTGGCGCTGATCGCCAAGAACTACAACATGAGCGGGCCGCGTCCGATCACCGTGATCCAATAGCCCGCAACCGATCACCGATCGAGGCCAGCCCCGGGTGGGGCTGGCCTTTTTCGTGCACGCGCATCCCCCCAGCTCCAGAAATCCTCTCTTTCACCCATTCGCCTATGCTCGATCTGCTCGCGGCGGGTGCGTGACCCGCCGCACTGTTCCGCCGGTCACGGACCGGCGGGAGCGTTCTCAAACTGCTCGCGACCGGTCCGTGACCCGCCGCCCCTGCTCGATTTGCTCGCGGCGGGTCCGTGACCCGCCGCTATTGCCGCCGGTCGCGGACCGGCGGGAGCGCTGCAATGTGCTCGGGCAGGTGCGTCACCCACCGCTGCCCGCCTCAGGTGCTACTATACATAATCCTAGCAATCTCCCGGCCTGTACGCACGCACCAGCACGGAGCTGCAGCGCGTGTTAGTCGTAGGGAAACTTCCGCAGTAGCCCCATTGAGAGCCCCCCGCGCCTGATATATGATGGAGACAGTCAGGCAACTGGCCAACCAACCGTTGCCGATGCGGGAAGGTCTTCCCGCCGCTTAACATGCCCGAGCAGACGCCCGGGACAGCTCAGCCAATAGGAGGAAAACGATGTACAGGATGTTTCGGTTCAAGTCAGTTGCAGGTGTGATGCTGGCGCTGGTCCTGGTGGCTGTGGCAGCCGTGGTGCCCGCCGCCGCCCAGGAGCCCGGCGCTGATGTCGGCGCGGCGCAGAGCTTCCACGCTGGCTTCTGCGTCAACCCCAACAGCAACAGTGTGGCGGGGCCGGCGTGCCCGCTTGGCGCGCCCCAGGTGGTGCCATCGGGCGGCATAGCGAGCACCGAGGTGACGGTCCGCGATGTGGATAATCTGGGCTCGATCCAGATTGCACTGGACTACAACGCTGATGTGGCCCGCATCAAGGACATCCACCCCGGCTCGATCTTCGACGGCCTGACGCAGGGCGTGGACTACACGATTGACAAGTCCAAGATCGGCGGCTTCGCCGCGCCACTTAACCCGGCCGAGCCGGGGATCGGTTCCGTGGCCGCGTGCGGCGGCACCTGCTGGCGCAGCTACATCTTCATCACCATCTACAACTGGGCCACGCCCAAGGTGCCCCTGAGTGGCAACGGCTCGCTGATCAAGATCTACTGGCAGGTGCAGCCGGCGCCCTTCGGAGCTACGTCGCGGGTCACGTTCCCGATCCTGAGCATGGCCAACAAGAGCGGCAGCTCAATCTGGCCGTGCTACCCCGACACGACGCCGGTGCCGAATCCGTGGTGCGGCCCGGTGTCGGTCCCGATTCTCGCGGCTCCGGCGGCGCCGGACGTGAACCTGCTGGTGGGCAGCCCGATCGTGGCCGGTCTGCAATTCCAGACCGCGCTCGAGGGCGGCAAGCAGCCCGGCGATGATGATCCTAACTGCAACTTCCCATCGCCCAACCCGCTCAACCCGCAGGTGCTGTGCATGACCGACGTGACGGTGGTGGCCGGCGTGTTCGTGGATGTGGCCGATGCCCTGGGCACAGTGACCATCCCCTACTCGCCATCGTATCCGACGGTGACCGCCAGTCGGCCGGGTTACCTGAACGCCCGCGCCACCAACGTTCTGCCCGGCGACGACCTGGGGATGGTGACGCTGACCGCTGGCGACATCACTGGCGACAACGTGGTCAACATCTTCGACCTCACGGTCGTGGCGGGCAGCCTGGGCGCGCCGGTGGGCACGAGCACGGCGCTGGAGATGATGGACTTCAACGCCGATGGCGTGGTCACCATTGCCGACCTGGCGGTGGTAGCCAAGAACTTTGGCCTGCAGGGGCCGACACCGATCCGGGTCATCCACTGACCCGGTTGATGGCCCGGCTGCCGGGTCCTGTTCTCCTTCGAGGGGGATGGGGCCCGGCAGCCCGCCGTTCACTCGCGTCAGTGGATGTCCACCCTCGCGTCCCATACCCGGATCAGGTCTTTCCGCACTAGCACGGAGCGTCTGTCAGTACTGGTCACGGCGGCAACTTCCGCATTAGCCCCCTTGAGAGCTGGCCGTGACTCAGGTATGATTATGTCAGAACTCGGCGTGAGTTACGGCTTCGATTCACGGTCCAGAATCATCAGGAGGTTTTCCGATGCGCGACACAATCGCTCTCAATCCTCGACGGGCCCTCATCAGCATCCTTGTGGCAGCCGTGCTGCTGATAGGCCTCGCGCCAGCCCAGGTGTCGCTGGCACAGGGCGGCGACCAACCGGTGTTCCAGGCAGCCACCTACGCATCCGCCGACGGCAGCACCACCATCCAGTCCCAGGAAGCCCAGCTGACGGCCGACTTTCTGGCCGGGTCGGGTGCGCTGGAGGGTGTGGCGCTGCGGGCGGACGGAATCGCGCTGGCCGAGGGCCAGGTCAGCGGTGTCTTTACATCGGGCGTGATCAACTCGCCGTTGGGCTCGGTGTCGGACGTGGTGCCCATCTGGAGCGCCGATGTGCCGGCCGGCAGCTCGCTGCGGGTGGAAACGCGCCTGTCCCAGGATGGCAGCAACTGGAGCAACTGGGTTGAGAACCCGGTGGCATTCTTCCCGGTGCGCGACAACCAGTTCGGCGGCAGCCTGATCTGGGTTGGCGGCGGGCAGGCACTGCTGCAGGTGCGTGTGACGATGCAGGCCGCGCCTGACGGCCGGTCGCCTGTGCTGCGCAGCATGACCCTGACCTTCAGCAACACGCAGCAGGGACCCAGCGACAGCGCCATTATGAGCCAGATGGGTGCGGCTGCACCAACTCCCGGCATCTGCCCGGTGCCCAAGCCCCAGATTGTCTCGCGCACGATGTGGGGTTGTCCGGACGGGCAGTTCAGCCCGCGGCGGCCACCTGAGTATGCCTCGGTGACTCACATCATCATTCACCACACCGCAACGCCAAACAATCCTCAGGATTGGAGCCAGATGGTGCGCTCGGTCTGGAACTATCACGCCAACACGCTGTGGTGGGGTGATGTGGGATACAACTTCCTGATTGACCCCAACGGCGTCATCTACGAAGGGCGGGCCGGCGGTGACGACGTGGTGGGCATCCACGACAACTTCAATCGTGGCTCGATGGCCATCGGGTTCATCGGCTGCTACGGCAACTGCGGTTACCTGGGTCTGATGGACGCACAGCCCAGCCCGGCCATGCTGGATGCCGGTGCCAACCTGGCGGCGTGGAAGGTGGGCCAGAAGGGGTTGGACCCGAAGGGCATCGCTCAGTATGATGGCGCCGGGATCGTTCCGACCATCGCTGGTGGGCGCGACGTCACCGCCACCTTCTCGCCGGGGGACTACCTGTACAACGCCCTGCCGTGGCTGCGTGACACCGTCGCTCAGCGCGCTTCCTGCGCCAAAGCCGCCTGCAAGATTACCGACATCGTCTTCGACAAGCAGCAATACGCGCTCGGCGACACGATCTACGTGACGGCCAAGGTGCTCGATCAGGCCAACAACCCGATCACGGGCGCTTCGGTCGGCGCCAGCGTGGTCAAGGCGGTGACCGCAACCGAAACGCAGAGCTCAGCGCCCATCCCGATGAACGATTTGACCGGCTACTATCAGGGCGTGTTCAAGGGCACCGACGTCGCGGGGATGTATCGCTTCGACATCACCGCCAGCGACCCCACCGGCGCCCGGTTTGCTCCGTGCAGCGCCAGCGGTAGCGTCCAGGTCGGCACAGGCGGTGGTGGTAGCGCTGGCATTGTGGTCGAGCCGGAGCGGCTGACGGCATCGTGGTGCAGTTTCGTCGAGCACACGGCCGTGTCCATACGTGGCGCCTCGCGCATCCGCAATGTCGTGCTGGAGATCACCTACGATCCACGCGTGGTGCAGGTGATTGACGCTGACCCGTATGCCTGGGGCGTGCAGGTCAGCCTGGACGGCGCCTTCAAGATGGATCCATCCCGCGTGCTGCGCAATGAGGTAGACACGGACAATGGCCGCATCTACTTCGAGGGGGCGATGATCGGCAGTGAGCTGATCCAGGGGAACAGCGGCCTGATCATCATTGACTGGCGGCCGCAGATGCCGGGTGTCACGCCGATCACACTTGTCCGGGCCGAGACGACGCCGGATGGTGGCGCCGCCACGCCCGCCACAGTGCGCAATGGCTCGGTCGAGATCACGCCTGACTGCGTGTCCGGCACAGTGATCTTGCAGGGACGCACCGACCACAGCGGCATCGTGGTGACCAGCTCGACCGGCGCTCAGGCCACCACTGACGCCTCCGGCAAGTTCGCGGTGAGCGGCGGCGAACCGGTTTCCGTGCGCTATCCGGGCTTCCTGAGCGGCGTCGCCGCACCGGGAACAGCGGCGGCGCGGGCGGCGGCGACCGGGGACACCAGCGCCAACAGCGTCGGCACCATCACGCTCCTGGCCGGCGACCTCAATCAGGATGACGTGATTAACATCTTCGACCTGGCGTTGATCGCGGGTGCACTCGACACGGCCGACCCGGCGATGGATCTGAACCGGGACGGCGTGGTGAACATCCTGGACGTGGCCCTGATCGCCGGCAACTTTGGCCAGCAGGGACCACAGACGGATTGGAAGTGAGTAGGAAGGGAGTTGCCCATTGCGGCGGGCCGCCTGCTGCGTGAGAACAGGTGGCACGTACCTCACCCCCTGACCCCCTCTCCGCAAGCGGAGAGGGGGGACGGCCGGGGGGTCAGGTGAGCCAGTCGCAGCGACTTTCGTGGGGGTATATGGGCAAAGGGCCGGTGCTGAGCCGGCCCTCTTTTTTCTACAAGGCAGCGGCGCCGAGAGTCACACCACAGACACGTCGTCCACGAAGAAGCGCGGCTGCAGGCGTTCCCCGGTCGCATGCTTGAGTGCATCCTGCCAGTGGCGTCGGGCACCCGGCTGGAAAAGCCGCTCTGCCAGAAAGCGACCTACCGCCGGATCGGTGACGAACCGCCGGCCGGCATCCGGCTGACCCGCGAGAACAGCTGACACGATCGCGTGGCGCAGTTGCGAAGCGATCAGCTCGCCCAGGAGGTAGTTGTGATAATAGACCGGGGCGGTGCTGAGATGGATTTTGGCCGCCCAGTCCGGTTCGTCACGCCCCTCTGGCCGCGGCACACCCTGGAAATGCTCCTCCAGGTCCCACCACAGCCGGTTCAGGTCCTGACCAGGGTCGCGGTACAGAGCACGCTCGAAGTGACACATGACCGGCACCCAGCGGGCCATAATGAGCGACTCAGCAGCGCAGTAGCGGCGCATCGGCTTTGCCATCGCTGCCGCCGTTTCCCCATCTGGTGGGCAGTAGGTGTCAATCCAATCGGTGTCACTCGCCAACCGCCCCATCATAATGGCGACTGCCTCGGTCATCAGGATGTGGGCCGGCTCGCGCAAGAGATAGGGCAATTCGGCGTCCAGGAACTTGTCGTACACGGCGTGGCCAAACTCGTGCAGCAACGTAGCCATCCAGTAGTGGTTCGAGCGCACATTGCACAGCGTGCGCACGTCGCCGCGGCGGTCCACGTGGATGCAATAGGCGTGCTGCTGCTTGCCGTCGCGCTCGTACAGGTCGCTGCGCGCCAGCACGTCATCAACGTCGAGGCCGAGCGCGTGGTAGAAACGACGTGTCAGGGCCACGAGATCCTGGTCCGTGTAGGTGCGGTTCAGGAACTCTTGCACGGCGGGGTCGCCGGCCGGTGCCTCCTGGAAGAACGGATCGCTGTAGTGCCAGGGCCGCAGGTCGGCGGTGGTCACCCCGAAGCGCTCGCTCAAGCGGGCATCCAGGTCGGCCTTGTAGGCTGTGTAAAGCGGTTTCACCTGGCGGTCCAGGTCGTCGAACAGGTTGAACAACTCCCCTTCGTCAAGTTCCTGCAATTCCAGACGCATCGCATAATAGTTGGCGAAGCCGCTGTCGCGTGCGATGCGATTGCGCAGCTCAACCAGCGCCAACAGCTGATCAGCCACCCGCCGTCCGACCTGTTTGCTGGCTTCCCAGGCGCGGCGGCGTTGATTGACGTCTTCCGACACGCGGAGAATCTCCTTGATTTCGTTGTCGGCGACCTGCCGACCATCCATCTCGGCTCGATGGGTCACGAAGATGTTTTCGATGGCGGCCTCGCGCTGCGTCAGATCCTGGATGGTTGGCTCATCCATCTGGTTGCCGGCAAAGTGATTGTGGAGCAAGCGTGCCTGGCGGGCGACCAGAGGGTCGGTCATCGCGCCGTCAGCATCCATCAGTGTCCGCAGCCGCGCAAACGCCGCACGATCGGCGAAGACGCGGCGCAACTCGACCTGCAGCCGCACGTAGTCGGCCTCGAACTCCGGCCGGCCGGTCGTCGTCAGTCCCCAGTAGGCCAGATTGGCCTGGGTCTCGATGGGCTCAATCCGCGCGGCGATGTTGGCCACGAATTCGGCAAGATTCTCAGACATCATCGGACTCCTCGTCGTCACCCTCGATTTGCTCCACCTGGTCGGTGCGAACCCAGAGGGTGAGCACCTGACCCTCGGCCACCTCGCGCCAGCGGGCAGCGACGATCTCGACCTCGGCGCGACCACTGGGCGGGGCGTAGGCCACTGTCTGGACCGGATAATCAAGGCGGGCCGGCCGTCCGGCCTGCCACGCGCGCCGACACCGGTCCACCAGGCCTTGCCCGTTGAACGTGCGCATCTCGCAGCTCACGACGGTGGTCCAGGTGGGTCCTTCAGCCAGTGAGGCCGTCCAGTGATGATTGGCCGCCCGAAACTCGGGGGGCGGCCCCTCAATGATGGTGATGTAAGCGACATCACCCTGCTCTGTGTCTCCGGTCTTGGGGTCGGTCATACGTCTGGAAGTCCAGTCATTCGTTCAAAGATAGCCGTGCTGGCGGAACCAGGCCAGCGCATCGCGCACCGTCGCAGCGAAGGGACGCGGCGCATGGCCCAGCTCGCGCCGGGCGCGGGTCGTATTCAGGGGCTGCCAATAGCGAATCGCCTGCATCACGTCGCCGCCGAGGATCCCCAGCCGACCGGCGACTCTCCCGGCGGCTTCGATCACTGGCGTCGGTAGCCGCAGCCACGGCGGCCTCCGGCCGGTGGCATAGGCCATCTCCGTCAACATGGCCCGGTAGCTCATCAGCTCGCCGCCAATGATGTAACGCTGGCCCACGGCTCCCTTTTCGGCGGCCGCTACATGGGCAGCGGCCACATCCCGCACGTCAACCACATCCTGCACGCCATCGAAGTAGAAGAACACCAGTCCACGTGCTACCAGGAGAAGTATCTGACCACTGGTTGGCTTGACGTCGCCAGGCCCGAAGACAGCTGTCGGACACAGGACGACTAATGGCAAGCCGGAGGCCAGGGCGGCTTCCTCCATTGCGATCTTGATGTCGAAGTAGCCCACCGGCACGCTGCCTGCCCGGCACACGTCGCGCTCGTCGGCCAGGCGACCGGCCTCGCTCGGCGGCCCGATGGTGCTCAATGAGCTGGTGTAGATCAGCCGACCCGACTGCGCGCGTTCGAAGGCGGTCAGAACGTTCTTCATCTGGGTGCTCGCCCGCTCGATCTGGCCGGCCAGGTCGCGACTCGTGAGCGGATAGTAGCCGGCGGCGTGGAAGACGACATCGCAATCCTGCATCGCCGCCGTCAGCCGCTCGACGTCGCTCAGGTCAACGGGCCACCACTCAAGGTGAGGGTGTCCGGTCAGGTCGCCGATGGCACCCTGGTTGCGCTGGTCGCGTCGGCCAGCGCGCACTAGCCACCCCTGCTCAACCGCGGCGCGTGTGATGGCGCCGCCGATGAAACCGGTGGCACCGATGACCAGCGCCCTCATAGGCCTTCAGCCGTGATCACGACCTTGATCGAGCCGCTGCGCTTGTTCATCGCCGTAGCCACCGCGCGTTTCCACTCGGAGAAGGGGAAGCGATGGGTGATCAATGCCGCCACGTTCAGCTTTCCCTCCCGCATCAGTTCGGCGACGACCTCATAGGTGTGACGACGTTCGCCGTGCCATTCCTCGGCGCCGTGGGCGAGCACGCCGATCAGGTCAACTTCCTGATGCCAGATAGGGCTCAGATCAAGATGGAACTGGGTCATCTTCACGCCGATCAGAACGACACAGCCGCCAGCACGGGCCCAGCGCAGACAATCGTGAATCGAGCGCGCCGACCCCACACAGTCATACACGACATCGAAGCCCCCCAGGAGCATGCGGTTGTTGAACAGACCCCGATACAGCCTGGCACCCGTGATGCGCGCCGTCATCGCATAGCCGTCCTCACCGCGGACAACCTCATCGGCACCCAGCTGTTGCGCCAGCGCCGCCTGATGCGGATGGCGCGTCACGATCGTAATGTGACTCTGGGGGGCCAGACCGCGCACGCACTGCAGCGTGCTGAGACCAATCGAGCCACCGCCCAGCACCAGGACGTGCTGTCCCGATGCCGGGATGCGACGCAACACCGCCCGCACCGGCGTGCTGATCGGCTCGATCATCATGGCCTGGTCATCGGTGAGATCGGCTGGCGGCGCATAGATCTCCGTCTCGTGGGCAATAAAGGTATCGCCCCAGCCGCCTCCCACGCCGTGGGGACCGGCATTGACCGACGCGTTTTCGCAGCGCGTGTAATTGCCCTCGGCGCAATGTGGGCACGGCGGATCAATCTCCTGACTCAAACACGTGGGATTCATGAACCGCGTGTCCATGATGACGCGGTCACCTACTCGCCAGCGTGTCACGCCAGGGCCAACCTCTACCACGTGCCCGAGCACCTCGTGACCGAGATAGAAGCGGTCGGTGCCGGGCAGCGCCACCGGTGCGATGTCAGCGTTGACATCGGCGAACAACAGCGACAGATCACTGGCGCAGATGCCACATTGCTGGTTCTTCACCCGTACCCAGCGCGGACCGGGGAGCGGCGGGTCGGGGAGGTCGGCTTCGTGTGCGTGCGACAGCGGACTGTAGGCGACGCCCGGCCAGACTGGTCTGAGCACCTTGACCAGCACAGCACGCGGAATATCCTTATCAATATAGATGGTGCGCACGTCTCAGTTCTCCCATCGCCGCAGGACCAGACAGCCATTCTGCCCACCGAACCCAAAGCAATTGACCAGCACCGTATTGACAGTTGCCTGGCGTGCCCGGTTGGGCACATAGTCGAGATCACATTCCGGATCGGGCGTCGCGTAGTTGATTGTCGGCGCCAGGGTGTTGGTTTGTATCGCCTGAACCGCCGCCACGGCCGATATGGCGCCGGCCGCCCCGATCATGTGGCCGACGGCGCCCTTGTTGGAGCTGACGGGCACGCGCCGTGCCACCGATTCGCCGAGCGCCATCTTGATGGCGTGCGTCTCAATAGCATCGTTCATCTTGGTGGCCGTGCCGTGTGCGACGATCCAGTCCAGCTCGTCCGGTGTCACTCGGGCGTCGGAAAGTGCGCCGCGCATAGCCCGCGCGGCGCCGTCGCCGGTAGGATCGGGCGCCACCACGTGGTAGGCATCGCAGGTCAGCGAGTAGCCCAGAACCTCAGCCAGGATGGGCGCGTCGCGACGTTGGGCGTGGTGCAGAGTTTCCAACACCATCACCGCTGCGCCCTCGCCTATCACTGTGCCGTCGCGATTTAGATCGAAGGGTGCGCAGGCTTTTTCAGGTGTGTCGTTCTTGGCCGTGGTGGCACCCAGACGCGCAAAGCCGGCCACCGACAGCGGCGAAATCACCGCCTCGGCGCCGCCGGCAATTATCACGTCGGCATCGCCCCAACTGAGCTTGCGCATCGCTTCTCCCAGCGAAATCACGCCGGTGGCACACGCGCCGCTCACCGTGTTGACCGGGCCCTTGATACCCAGCTCGATGGCAACCACGCAGGCGACAGTGTTGGGGAGAATCGCGGGTATCAGCGTTGGGTTGATCTGGCGCACGCCCCTTGCGTCAAGAACGAGCCGCTGTTCTTCCACCAGAGCAGAGCCGCCCATCGAGCTGCCGATCTCGACGCCGACACGCGTCGGGTCGACACGGTGAAGGTCCAGGCCGGCTCGCCTCACCGCCTCGTGGGCAGCAGCCAGCGCAAAAAGAATGAACGGCGACAGTCGACGCGCCTCACGCGGATTCAGGTATTGGGCGGGATCGAAACCCTTGACGAACGCGGCAATCTGAGTCGGATACTGGCTGACGTCCCAGGCTGTGATCCGCGTCACACCGGACCTGCCTTCGACCAGCCCCTGCCACGTGGCGGAGATGTCCAATCCCAGTGGCGTGACTGCGCCAACGCCGGTGACGACAACGCGTTGTCTGCTGTCGCTGCGCGCCATGCAGTCCATAGCACCTCAATTGACAATCGTGCGATATCGCGTACAATATATTTTGGTTTTTTGGCACTTTCACGCATCCGGTGGTCAGACTCGGCATCGCCCTGCCCGTTTTACTGCGCCTGAATGGGGCCGGTCTGACGATGATCCGGCAGTCGGTTGGCAGGACAGTCGTGCAGGTGGCTCGGGGCTGAACTCCGGGAGCGCTCGGCAATATACCAACGGATTGGCGTGAAGACGGCCGCAGTCTACCGTAGCTGCGGTGCTTTGTCAAACACCTCGGCAAAGGTGAGCCAGAACAATGAAACTGACACCACGACAACAGGCATTCCTGGATAAGCTGTTTGACCTGTATCGGGAGCTCGGCCAGCCGGTGCACTACTCGCTGGTGGCGGAGCGGCTGGGTGTGAACCGGTTTTCGGCCTATGATATGCTGAAACTGCTCGAAGAGAAGGGTGTGGCAGCATCGGCATACGCGCTGAAGGACGATCATTCCGGGCCGGGGCGCTCTATGGTGCTCTTTTACCCCACCTATCGCGCTGCGCGGTTCTTGACGCAGCTGCGCAACGAAGTCTTTGGGGGCGACGAGCTGGTTCAGGCCAAGGAGAACGTGCTCAGTCGGCTGCGACAGGCCAGCGCGAGCAATTACGGCAAGCAACTGCGCGATCTGCTGGGTCAGCTGTCCGGCGTTAAATCGCCGCTGGCCTACTGCACCGAGATGATCGGGGTACTGCTGTTGAATCTGGCTCGCGCCAGTCAGACAGCCAACCAGGTGCTGCCGTTGCGTGCCCTGACGCCGCTGACGGCTTCGGGCAGCGTCGGCCTGGGCACATTGGCCGGCCTGAGCCTCGGCTCGCTGGCCTCCCTTCCGGGTGATGATCCCAATCTGGCCGACAAGCTGATGACGCACATTCGTGAGTTCCAGTCGCACCTGAACGAGCTGAGTGAAGAGAGCGTGAACAGCCTGAGCTCCTTCTTGCAGGATGCACTCAAGGTCGTTGAACGCGTCTCGCAGAGTGGCGAAGGAGAACGGCGCGATGATTAAGATTGTGATTGATTCGACCAGCTATTTGCCCGATGAGATCGTGCGTGCCCACGACATCCGTGTGGTGCCGCTGAATGTGCATTTCGGCGCCGACAGAGTCTATCAGGAGGGGGTGCAGCTGACACCGGGCGAGTTCTACCGGCTGCTGCGCGAGTCGCCGGTGTTGCCGACGACCTCTCAGCCCTCACCCGGGCAGTTTCGGGAGGTATTCGAGGCGCTCACGGCGGATGGCCACCAGGTGCTGTGCCTGGTGATCTCCAGCCGATTGAGTGGCACCTACCAGAGTGCGCTGGATGCCCGTCGCGCCTTGCCCGACGCCGACATCACGGTGATCGACTCGTATTCGGTGGCTGCGGGGCTCGGCCTGATGGCACTTACGGCGGCCGAAATGGCGGCGGAGGGGCATGCGCTGGACGAGATCGTGGCGCGCATCGAGCAGATGAAGCGGGACATTCGGCTCTACTTCGTCGTGGACACGCTGGAGTACCTGCAGAAGGGTGGTCGTATCGGCACCGCATCGGCGCTGATCGGAACGTTGTTGCAGGTCAAACCGATCCTGGCGATACAGGACGGCATTGTGCAGCCGCTGGACAAGGTGCGCAGCCGACGCAAGGCGCTGCGTCGCCTGGTGGAGGATTTCGAGGCGCAGGTGACTCCTGGCCAGCCGGTGCTGTGTATGCTGCTGCACGCTCAGGCGCCCGATGAGGTGCAGGCCCTGCAAGCCGAAATGTTGCAGCGGCTGAACTGTGAGCGGGTGATCACCGTCGAGGTGGGCGCCGTAGTGGGTACCCACACCGGGCCGGCTGTCGTCGGCGGCGCGATCTGCCCGGTGGCCTGGCCGCTGAGCGTGAGAGAGGTGGTCGGGCAGACCGAGGGAACACCCGTGGCCGCCCGTCACTGAGCCTTCAGCTTTCGGGGCTGCTCACTGCGACGGGCCGCTACCGGCAGCCGGTATCAGAGCCCCTTGCTGGTGGTTTGTCAGGGAACATGTGACAACTTGGTTGCGCGCCGTGGGCACGCTGTCAACCGATTGTGGGAACGGATCCCGCCAACCGCACGCGGGACACGTTGAGCGGACTGACCGGCGGCACGGGGGAGCGCGCGGGCGTTAGCCGTAGGGTCGGGTGACAGGACTGGTCTCTGGCGTAGCACGCACGAGTCTCTCCGGCTCTGTCCCACAATCCTGGCGAGGCCCACTCCCTTGACCTGTCATTCTGAACGGAGCGGTGTTCTGTCACCCACGCGCTGAGACCCTTCACTCCGCTTCAATAACGAGTGGCGTTATGCCGTCAGACGAGCGCAGTGAAGAATCTCGATCTCTTCGTCATTGCGCGGCGCTCCGTTCAGGGTGACAGGCCAATACAATGATGAGGTCGTTCACATTCGTCCGGGTCGGGCCGGTCGTGATCAGGTCGCCCAGGGCGGCGAAGAAGGGGTAGGCATCGTTGCGCGCCAGGTGATCGGCGGCATTGAGGCCCAGCGCGGCGGCGCGCTGCACGGTGTCGCCGTCCGCGATGGCGCCGGCGGCGTCGGTCGGGC
>Ga0101944_10004306_pt1 | contig 17891 bp, 13 predicted proteins | sample DewCreD2012metaG_FD_75245 | JGI IMG/M metagenome (GOLD analysis project Ga0101944, IMG submission 75245) | Hot spring sediment bacterial and archeal communities from British Columbia, Canada, to study Microbial Dark Matter (Phase II) - Dewar... ... | reverse complement strand
AAAAAACGGCGCCGTCGGCGTCAACGCCTTCACGTCGGACGGCGCAGGCGAAGACACCGGCGCAAAATTCAAGGTGGACCCGGCTATCGAGGCCCGCCAGCGCGAACGGCTGACGGCATGGCGGGCCGGCCGCGACGCCGAACGGGTGAGCGCGCTCATGGCCGAGCTCGAACGCGTCGCGCGCAGCCGCGAGAACATCATGCCCTGTCTGATCGCGTGCGTCGAAGGCGACGTCACCGTCGGCGAAATCGGCAAAGTGCTACGCCATGTCTTCGGCGAATACGCCAAGAAAGTGCCCGTCAGCAGCACCAAGAGTATGCTGGGCCACCTCATCGCCGCCGCTGGCGCAGTCGAACTGATCGTCTGCGTCCTGACGATCCGCGACAAGATCATCCCTCCGACGATCAACTACTCGCACCCCGACCCCAACTGCGACCTCGACTACGTGCCTAACACCGCCCGCAAGGCCCAGGTAAGCGTCGCCCTGTCCAACTCCTTCGGCTTCGGCGGCCAGAATGACACGATCATCGTCAGGGAATTCATCGCGTAGCAGCTGCGATCATCCCCCCGCCGGGTGCATCAGCTTCTGAAACTCCGGCAGGTGTTGCAGCCCCCGCAGCGTCGCCAGTTGCAGGAAGTTGAACAGGAAGTGTGCCACTATCGGCGCTGCCAGACCTCGCCGCCAGACGAACGTCAGCGACAACACCAGCGCCACCGGCAGAATTCGCACGACAGCCACCCAACCTTGCCACATGTGCGGCACTGCGAAGACGATCATTCCCAGCCCGATCGCCCAGCCCCAACTGCCCACCAGCACGCGCAGCCGGGTCAGCATGAACCCGCGGAAAATGATCTCCTCGAACACCGCCGCTGTCGCCGCAACCAGAAAGATCGTCCCCCACGTAGGCGTGCCGAGCCGGGCGTAGATCTCCCGAGCCGGCTCCGTCATCGCCTCACGGTCCGCCTGCGTTGCAACCCATAGGATGACAGCTGTGACGATCGTAACTCCGAACATGGCCCCCGCCGCCAGCAGGCCCGCCCCGACGGCCGAACCGAGGCGCTCCCGGCGCAAACCGATGCTTGACAGCGGCTGACCCGCCCGGTACGTCAGGTACACCCCCACAGCCGCTACCATCGCCCAGTTGAGTGCATTTGCACCCATGAGCCGCATCGCGGAAATGCTGGCCTCGTCCAGGGTCTCCTCGCTGCCCAACAGCAGCATGGCCAGCTGCGGCAGGAGAATCACACCTGCCACTACCGCCAGGTCGCCCAGGGCCTCCAGCGGTGTAATTGGCCAGGGAGCCCACCAATTCCCGCTGCTGTCGTGGGCCGCTGTGGCGAACACCGGAGGCCCCGCCGCAGGCCGGGCCACCGGATAGGCCTGCTGAGCGTGTTCGGGAGAGCGATCATCTGGATTGTGCTGGTTCATGGCTGCCATATGCTCCCGTTTCGGATCGGCCAACGTTCGTTCGCAATGCATCTTAGCTTCTGCATCCGCTCCGTCCAGTGCCGCTGTTCTGTATCAACTCAGGTCTCAGGTCTTGCCGATAGCACGCATCCGCAGTCGGTGTATACTTGTTCATCCCAGGCGGGCCGTCCAACCTGCGGAGGTGTGGAACGAACATGAACATACTGGTGATTGTGTTTGCGGCAGCTGCAATTCTGGCTGTTACGGGTGTACTGTATTCTCGACGTATCTCGCGCGTATTGGGCGAGGACCCGCGGAACTTGGTTCCTTCCGTCGCCATCAACGACGGCCGGGACTTCGTTCCGACTCGTACACCGATCGTATTCGGCCATCACTTCGCCGCCATCGCCGGCGCCGGTCCTATCGTCGGACCGATCCTGGCGATGTATTACGGCTGGGTGCCTGTGCTGGCCTGGTTGCTAATCGGCGGCCTGTTCATCGGCGCGGTGCACGATTATGCCATCGTCCACATCGCCATGCGCGAGGGCGGCCGGAGCATCGTCCACATCGCCCGCCGCTACCTCGGCAAGACCGCCTTCGTGATGATGGGCTTCATGATCGCCACGCTGCTGGGCATGGTCTGCGCCTCATTCCTCGACCTCTCGGCAGCCACTCTGGTCAGCAAGACCCCCGCCGCCGAGCTCGGCCTGTCGCACCCGGAACAGTGGTTCAAGGTGGTCGAGCAACCGGTCGACGCCCAGGCCGCCGCGCAGATGCAGGCCATCCGCCAGATGGATGTAGTAACCGATGCCCAGGCTGCCGTGCCCCAACCCATGCCCCTGACTCAGCGACTTGCCATCGTCGGTGGCGTCTCCTCGATGAGCGTCATTGTCATCACGCTTTTTGCCCCGCTCATCGGCTACCTCTACATCAAGCGACGCATTCCCGTGTGGGTGGCCTCGTTCCTTTCAGTGATCATCTGCGTTGTGTCCATCTTCGTCGGCCTATGGATGCCGGTGCAGCTGCAGGGCAACGTCTGGAAGTTCGCCATCGCTGCTTACGTGTTGCTGGCCAGCGGCATTCCCGTGTGGGTGCTCATCCAGAGCCGCGATTTCATCAACGTCCACATCCTCTACGTCGGCATCACGTTCATCGTCCTGGCGCTCTTTAGTGCAGGTCTGCAGGGCGCAACGATCCAGATGCCCGCCCTCAACATGGCCGAAGCCAGCCAAGTGTCCGACCTCGGTCCGATGTGGCCGGTCTTGTTCATCACGATCGCCTGCGGCGCCGTCAGCGGCTTCCACGCTCTATGCGCCGGCGGTACCACCTGCAAACAGCTCACCAACGAGCGCTCCGCCCGCCAGGTCGGCTACTTCGCCATGATCCTTGAAACACTGCTGGCCGTGTGCGTCGCAGGTTGCCTCATTGTCGGTCTGTCCAAAGTGGACTACCAGAGGCTCGTCTACCCGGTCACCCTGGGACTTGCCGGCAAGCCAAACGCGGTGCTCGCCTTCGGCCAGGCCGTCGGCAATGTCAGCCACATGGGCCTGCACCTGCCGACCGCCTTTGGCATCGTCGGCGGCATGCTCATGCTCGAGGGCTTTCTGTTGACAACGCTCGATACGGCTGTCCGCCTCACTCGCTATATCCTCGAGGAAATCTGGACAGCCCTATTGGAAGGGCGCCAGGCTCCGGCAGCCGCGGTCTTCCCGGTCGCCGGCAACGGCCAGCCCGTACAATTCGAGGAAACCGCCGGCACCGGTGGCTTCAGAACACCCGTGGAGCCCGTTCGTCAGTCCGCGGGCCTGCTGCCTAGGATCCTCAAGCACTACTGGTTCAACTCTGCCTTGGCTGTCGGCCTGATGCTGCTGCTGAGTCTGACCAACAGCTACCAGGCAATCTGGGGCCTGTTCGCCTCGGGCAACCAGTTGCTTGCGGCATTGGCCCTACTGGTAGCGAGCGTCTGGCTGCTGAACCGCGGCCGCGAGTTCCTCTACACGCTGTTGCCCGGCATCTTCGTTCTCTCGACGACGTTGTTCATGCTGCTGCGCCTACTGGTGGTCAACTACGTCCCGAACTGGCGCACGAAGATGACGCTGCTCATCGCCGACGTCGTGATCCTTGTCATGACCACAGGCGTCCTGATTACCGTCTGGCGCCGCGTGCACGAGGTCGTCAGCCGCCTGGCTGGCCGGCCAGCCGGTGCACGCAGGGAACTCGCTGCACCCGTGGCCAGTTCCGAAGTAACGTCGAACACGCCTGCCACATAGGAACCCTTGTTGATATGGATGGTCTGACCCACAGCCGGATCGCTGTTGCTCGTCCACATGTGACCGTTGCCGCCCACGCCATAGATGCCCCGGCCTGTCACCTGCGTGACATGGTTCGGCAGCGTCACGCTGACGTCGTAGTCGCACCGGGCATTGTTCGTCCAAGCGCCTTGCGTCTGGAACCGTTCGAAGTTCGGCAGAAAATTGGAGTCAATCAGGTTCTGGATGTAGCTCGAACCGCCGCCGTCGACGCTCACGTGGATCACGTAGTCGACTTGCCCGCCCAGTGCGGCAGCCGACAGAACACCCCATACCACCATCAACCCGATCCCGATAGACCCGTGCCGCTTGTTCATGGAGACTACCCTCCCAGGGCGCGACACCCCTTATCGATGTGAATGTCCACCACACCGTACACTGGCTGACGTATGCTGCACAATAATGGGGGTGATGGATAGTTGGTATCAGGATTGGTTGCCCATGCGCGGCACAAGTCGATGGGGCCGGTCCGCGATCGGCGCCCTTTCTCCAGGTGCTTCGATGCGATATCGATCATCAACTACGGTTCAGCCCTCCTGCACCCCTTGACCTTGAGACGGATTTCCCTAAGTTCTCTGTTATACCTGTCAGGAACGGACCGACATGAGCCAGTCAACCAACCGATCTTCGCTGCCGAACGACTTGCCCGGCCAACCCACCGCCGAGCACTGGGCCACGCGCATCGGCCTGGTCCTTGCCATGGCCGGCAACGCCATCGGCCTCGGAAACTTCATCCGCTTTCCCGCGCAGGCCGCCCAGAACGGCGGCGGGGCGTTCCTGATCCCCTACCTGGTCGCTTTCGTCCTCATGGGCATTCCACTGCTGTGGGTCGAGTGGGCCATCGGCCGCTACGGTGGAATGTACGGTCACCACTCCGCCCCAGGCATGCTCGACAAGATGGGCCGCTATCGCTGGCTGAAATACATCGGCGTCTTCGGCATCTTCACCAATTTCGGTATTGCCGCCTGGTACTGCTACGTGGAATCCTGGACACTGGCCTATGCTTGGCACTCCTTCATCGGCACGTTCCAGGGCGCCACCGCCGCCACGACCCGGCCTATCCCGCCTGCCACCTTCTTCCCGATCTACCGCGGCGAGCACGAGGCCTCCCTGTTCGCCTTGCCTCGCGAAGCGCTGGCCTTTTTCCTCGTCACCCTCATCGTCAACGTCTACATCCTCTCGAAAGGCGTTTCCAAGGGCATCGAGACGACCGCCAAGATCGGCATGCCCCTCCTGTTTCTGTTCGCAATCATCCTTGTGATCACAGGTCTGTCACTCGAACCAGGGCACGGCAATGTCAAGGAGAGCCCCTGGGTCGGGTTGAACTTCATCTGGCAGCCCAACCTTGACGGCCTGCGCAATCCCACGGTCTGGCTGGCCGCCGCGGGGCAGATTTTCTTTACCCTCTCGGTGGGTATCGGCTGCGTCCAGGCCTATGCGTCCTATGTGGGGCGCAGCCAGGACATCGCCCTGAACGCCTCCTCGGCCGGCTGGCTCAACGAATTCGCCGAGGTGATCCTGGGCGGTTCGCTGGTCATCCCGATCGCGACGGCCTATCTGGGATTGGAGGCTGTGCGGGCCTCGACCGGCAGCGGCAGCGGCTTTGCGCTCGGCTTCTTCACCCTGCCGGAGTTGTTCAACAACTGGGGATGGTTCGCTCCCATTGCGGGTATCATGTGGTTCGGCCTGCTGTTCATCGCCGCCTTGACAAGCTCACTGGCCATGGGCCAGCCGATCCTTGCATTCTTCGAGGACGAGTTCGGCGTCTCCCGCAAGGGCGCCTCACTGATATTCGGCGGTGTGACGTTGGGGCTTGGCTTCTTCTGTGTGTGGCTGCTGCCCGGCGGCGCGTTCGACGAGTTCGACTTCTGGACGGGCACCTTCGCACTCGTCGTCTTTGCCTTGGCTGAGATTTTCATCTTCGGCTGGATCTTCGGCATGAACCGTGGTTGGGACGAGATCACCCGCGGCGCGGATATAGAGGTGCCGATTGTCTTCCGCTACATCATCCAATACATCACCCCGCTGTTCATCCTGGTGGTCTTCGTAGGCGCGATGGTCAAGCCGGAAGATGGTTGGGGCGAGGCCTTCGCGTCGCTTGGCGATGGCCGAGGCTGGCCCTTTGCCGCCGACAGCGTGATCGGCATGGTCACGCACAAAGGGGCCGCCCGCCATGAATGGTTCGATCCGCGGACGGGCTATGCCACCAGGATCCTGGTCCAGGACCTGACGCGCGCACTCTTGCTGCTCGTATTCCTGGCCTGCGCATTCCTGGTCTGGCTGGCCTGGCGTCGCAAGGGGAGGATCAAGGCATGACGGCTTCCGCCTGGATCATGTTGTTGTGCGTCTGGGGCGTGGTGCTCTTCTTCTCGGCCTACTTCCTCTGGAGGGTCTTCACACTCCCCCAGCGCACGGATGATTCCCAGCAATAATGCATCGTATGCCAAACCCCCGGGAACGCAGCCAGTCCGACTCCAGCCAGCCGCACCGCCGGCGAAAACGTTACTCCGGCACCCACCCCAGACGCTTCGCCGAGCGCTACAAGGAACTCGCGCCCGAGGCGTATCCCGACATGCAGCAGCACATCCGCCGACAGGGCCGCACGCCTGCCGGCTCGCACGTGCCGATCATGCTCGCCGAGGTTATGCAGACCCTCCAGCCGGTCCCCGGCCATATCGTCGCCGATTGCACACTCGGCTACGGCGGCCACGCAGCGGAATTCATGACAAGGATTGGCCCCACCGGCAGGCTGATCGGCTTTGACCTCGATGCCACCGAACTCGAACGGACGCGCCAGAGGCTTGCCCCGCTCGGGGTGCCGATGTCTCTGTACCACAGCAACTACGCCGGCATCGGCAACGCCCTGGCCAGCGAAGGCATCGAAGGTTACGACATCATCTTCGCCGACCTGGGCGTTTCCAGCATGCAGCTTGACGATCCGTCGCGCGGCTTCAGCTACAAGCAGGACGGCCCGCTCGACATGCGGATGGACCTCCGTCGGCCGCGAACCGCCGCCGATCTGGTCAACACCATGTCCGCCGACGATCTGTCCGCCGCGCTGTGGGAACTGGCGGACGAACAGGACCACGACCGGATCGCCCAGGCAATCGTCCGCCACCGCGATAGAGAGCCGATCCGGCGAACGCAACAGTTAGCGGACGTCATCCTTGCTGTCAAAGGCTTCTCCCGCAAGCAATGGAAGCAACGTGCCCACCGGCACCAGGCCCCCGGCCTGCGCGAACTCCACCCGGCCGCCCGTACCTTCCAGGCCCTCCGCATCCTTGTCAATGACGAACTCGCCAGCCTGAAGCAACTCCTGCGCGTCGCCCCGTTTTGCCTGAGGCCGGCCGGCCGGATCGGCATCCTCACCTTTCACAGCGGCGAGGACCGTCTGGTCGAGCAAGCCTTCGCCGCCGGCTTGCGGGACAGCATATACTCGACGATCAGCCCCGACCCCATCCGACCCGGCCCGCAAGAGGTTCATGACAACCCACGCAGCCGTCCCGCCAGATTCCGTTGGGCAAGCCGCCAAGCCAACTCTCGCACCAACCGGCGAGGATCCGGTTGATCGCATACGACAGCGACGCGACTGAGCTCCTGCGGACTGTGACAGTCGGGTACACAGGTTTCCATGTACAGATGTCTACTTTGCCGCCCAGAGCATGCCGCGGCGCTGGATCTCTTTTGCCTCGGGGACGTCGAAATCCTTGGCGACATGGCCGAGGGAGGAATAGAAGACGCGGCCCTGGCCGTAGACGCGCTTCCAGCAGACCGGCATGACCGTGCCGTTCACCCAGGCGGCGCTCTTGATGCCGGTGAAGGTCGTGGTGGCCAGGACCTCGTTGCTGGGGTCTACATGCATGTAGTACTGCTCCGACTCCATCTGGAAGTCCTTTAGGCCTTTCACGATCGGGTCGCTAGGCCTGGTGATGTTGACGGTGTACTTGATGATGCCGTCGGGGTGGGCCACCCACTGGCCACCGACCATGAACTGGTAGTCGCAGTCGTTGCGGAAGGCGTCGCCCATGCCGCCGTGCCAGCCGGCCACGCCGACGCCGCCGGCAATGGCATTCAAGAGCCCCTGCCGCTGCTCCTTGGTGATCTGCCCCATGGTCCAGCAGGGGACGATGAGGTTCAGACTGTCCATGAGGGCCTTGTCGAGGTACGAGTCGAGGGTGGGCGACATCGTGACCTCGAAGCCCTCCTTCTTCAGGAGCTGGCACATGATCTCGGATGATTCTCTGGGCGTGTGCCCATCCCAGCCGCCGTAGACGATAAGGGCACGCTTCATATTTCAAAATCCTTTCTGTTGCTTCACATGATAATCAGTTCCGAACGATCGCGGTGTGCAGAGCACACCCCACAATGATGGTGGCAATGCCCACCCGCACTCAGCCGTCCAGCGTTCCGGGCTCCAGGTTCAGTGGCAGGGGCTTGGGTCTCTCGACGGTGCTGTTGATCGTCACGTGCCGTCCCGACATGCTGGCCTCGTCGAAGGCGCACATTACGTCGAGCACGTGGTAGGCCAGTTCGGCGCTGGGACGCGGCTTGCGGCGGCAACGGATCGCGTAGGCCAAGTCCGCCACGCCGATGCCGCGGCTCACCGTGTCGCTGTGCGTCAGCGGGATATTGCTCCATTCCTTGGCGCCGGAGCGTTTGACCATCACCTGGCCGTCGAAGCGGTTCGGGTCGGGCACGACCATGGACCCTTCCGTGCCGTACACCTCGATGCGCGGGAGGTTGTGGCTCCATATGTCGAAGCTGGCGATGATCGAGGCGATCGCGCCATTGGCGAAGTCCATCACGCCGTTGACCAGCGTCGGGACTTCCACCTTCATCATCGTGCCGTAGAGCGGCTGGCTGGTGATCATGCGCTCGGGGAAGGTGATGCGGGTCGAACCGGTCACCCGCTTGATCGGGCCCATCAGGTTCACCAGTGCGGTGATGTAGTATGGGCCGATGTCCAGCATCGGCCCGGCCCCGAACTGGTACAGGAACGCCGGGTTCGGGTGCCAGCTTTCGGGTCCGTGCGAGGCAAAGAAGGCGTTGGCGGCGATGGGTTCGCCGATCCAGCCGTCATCGATCAGCTTGCGGGCCGTCTGGCCGCCGCCGCCCATGAAGGTGTCCGGGGCGCACGTGATCAGCCGGTTGTGCTTCTTCGCGGCGTCAATGACCTTCCTGCCCTCTTCACGCGTTACGGCCAGAGGCTTTTCCGAGTGAACGTGCTTACCGGCCTCGATCGCGGCGATGTCGATCTCGGCGTGGACCTTCGGGATCGTCAGGTTCACCACGATCTCGATCTCGGGGTTGGCAAGCATCTCCTTGACGGGTACGGCCGAGCAGTTGTACTCCTTGGCCGCCGTCTCAGCGCAGGCCATGTTAATGTCGGTGCATGCGACCACATCCAGGATGTGGAAGGCCTTGCAGCCTTTGAAATACGCGCCGCTGATCTTGCCGCAGCCGATAATGCCGACTTTGACCTTGGGATTCACTGCACAGTCCTTTCGCCTTTCTGGCAGCAACACGCCCGCGGACAGCAGGGCGTGGCGCTCGATTCCACCTCGTGCATACGGATCGCCGACCGGCTCGCACCGGCCGGCGGTCACGTTAACCCCCTACTTGTCCAATTCGCCCGCCTGCAGGCTGACCGGCAAGGCTGCAGGCTTGGTGACCGTGCTCTTGATCGCCACGTGCTGGCAACTGTTGCTGGCTTCCTCAAAGGCGCACATGACATCGAGCACGTGGTACGCCAGGTCGCCGCTGGCGCGGTTCTTCCGACCATAACGCAGAGCGTAGGCCATGTCCGCCACCCCAATGCCCCGGCCGATCGTGTCGCTGTGGGTCAGCGGGATGCTGCTCCACTCCTTCGCACCTGCACGACGTACCAGCACCGGTCCGGTGAAGTGGTTCGGGTCGGGAACGACCATCGAGCCTTCCGTGCCGTATATCTCGATGCGCGGCAGGTTGTGGCTCCACACGTCGAAACTCTGGATGATCGTGCCGATGGCGCCGTTGGCGAAATCGACTACGCCCGCGATGTGCGTCGGGGTCTCGACCTTCACGCGCTTGCCGTACTTCGGCTGGCTGGTGATCAGTCGCTCGGGGAACGTCACGCGAGTCGAACCGGTGACACGCTTGATCGGACCTATCAGGTTCACCAGGGCCGTCAGGTAGTACGGCCCCATGTCCAGCATCGGGCCGCCGCCGACCTCGTAGTAGAACTCGGGGCTGGGGTGCCAGGACTCGTGGCCGTGGCAGAGCATGAACGCCACCGCGCCGATGGGCTCGCCGATCCAGCCGTCATCGATCAGCTTGCGGCAGGTCTGTCCGCCGCCGCCCAGGAACGTGTCGGGCGCGCAGCCCAGCAGCACGCCCTTGGCCTTGGCCGCCTCAACGGTCTTTCGCCCGTCTTCGCGGTTTATCGCCAGGGGCTTCTCGCAGTGAACGTTCTTGCCGGCGTTGATCGCAGCCATGTTCACTTCAAAGTGGGCCTTGGGGATCGTCAGGTTCAGGACGATCTCGATGGACCTGTCGCCCAGCAGGTCCTTTACGGACACGGCCTTGGCGCCGACTTCCTGGGCTGCGGCCTCCGCGCGGCTCATATCGAGGTCCGCCACCGCCGCCAGATCCAGGATCGGGAACATCTTCATGTGCTTGAAGTAGTTCCCACTGATATTGCCGCAACCGATCACACCGACTTTGACCCTATTTTCCATGGCCAAGCCCTCTCTGCGTCAGAAACTTTATGCTCTTGTCCACCGCTTCCAGCATATCGGTGGCGCAATCGTCGAGTTCGACCACGAGCCACTCGACGTTCTTGCCCGCTGCCTTGACGATCGCCGGGAAGTCCAGTACGCCTTCGCCCACGGCGGTCTGCGGAACTTTCTGCTGGGCAGGGCCGTCCTTGATGTGCAGCAGGGGAGCCCGCTTGCCCATCTCGGCCACCACTGCGGCCGGATCGCAGCCACCCGTCTTGACCCAGTACGTATCAATCTCGAAGAAGATGCCCGGGTTGAGCTGCTCGAGCATCATCTTGTAGACCATCTTGCCTTCGACCTGCTGGAACTCCCACCAGTGATTGTGAATGCCGAACTCCAGGCCGGCCGCCTTGGCGTTCTCGTACGCCTCGTTGAATTTCGCGCATGCCTGCTTCACCAGGTCGATCGTGGCGAATTCATTAGGACCAAGTCCCGAGATCGCCCGCTTCGAGCCGAGGGCCTTCATGATGTCGATGGTTTCATTCTTCTTCTCGCCGATCGGCATCGGCACGTGCGCGCTGGGAACCGTCAAGCCAAGGTCCTTGAAGGCCTTGGCCGCCTCCTGGACGCTCGAGCCGGGAAAGCCCGCCGGCTCGACGCCGGCGTAGCCCATTGCGGCAACCTTCTTGACGGTGTTGATGTAACCGTCCTTCTCTGCAACCTTGCGAACGGTGTACAACTGGAGTGCTATGGGGGCAGCCATGTCAGGTCCTTTCCTTCGTGTATTTCCGCTCACGCTCGTGAGTGGAGCCACTATTGTGACGGATCGCACGGGTGATGCAACTATGGACGCACTAAACCGAATAAAGCGAGGCGATGTCGCAATAGGATCAGCCACTGCAGGTGTGATCCTGTGGACACGCAGCGTCTTGCAAGTGGGGCCGGCCGGGATTCTTGCGAGTTCCGGCCGCTCGTGCATGTGCCTTGGACGCGAGGAAGTTACCCTCGCGGCAGTCTACCTCACCCGCAGACTGACGATCTGGAACGGCCGCATGCGGAACGAGACCTCGTTGCCGCTCGTGGTCAGGGCGATGTCCTCGTCGTACGGCTGCTCGAGCAGGTTGACATGCTCGGCCGCCTTGGCGGCATCGGCGAACTTCAAGGTGACGTTGGCGTGCGAGCCATGCGACTCGTAGAGGCGGACGATGGTGCCCTTGCCATCTTCGGCTGGCTTGATCGTCTCGATCACGGCAGCCGGGTTGTTGCACTCGACGAAGCGGAAGGTGGCGGGGAGCTTGCCGCTGTGGGCGTCCGTGGCGATCGCAATCACCGGGACGTTCAGTTCCGCCGCCGCGCGGACCACTCCGGCATCCTGGAACGAGCCAGCGTGCGGCAGCAGCGAGTAAGTGAACTCGTGCCGCCCTTGGTCAGCGAAGGCGTGCGGCGCAGTCGAACTGCGAAGCAGCGTCAACCGCATCAGGTTGTTGTGGATGTGGTAGCCGTACTTGCAGTCGTTCATCAGGGCGACGCCGTAGCCATGCTCGCCGAGGTCGGCGAAACGGTGAGCCGAGACCTCAAAGCGGGCGGCGTCCCAACTGGTGTTGGTGTGCGTTGGGCGATTGAGATGGCCGAACGCGACCTGGTAGGTCGCCTCAGCGGCGCGGATATCGACCGGGAAGGCCGCCTTGAGCACTGTGTGGTGCTCGTGCCAGTCGACCTCGGTCACAAAATCGATCCGCGGATTATTGGCATAGACGATCATCTGCTGCTTGATCGTCGACTGCGGGCCCTTGCCGATGATCGGCATCTTATACACAAGTTCAACGGCTACGTGCACGGCGTCGTGCTCGACGGCCTTGATGCTTTCCAGGACGGGACCCGGCAGCGGGTGCTCGATATAATACGCCGGTATGTCCCAGGCATCCCAGTGCGCGCTGCGGTCCTCGAACGTCTCCAGCAGGTTGGCAACGTGGCCCTTCGGCAGGACGTGGCGATTTGCCCGGCGGTCGAGCAACTCCATGATCCGGCCCTGCTTGTCGAGTTTGATCTGCCAGAAGCGGCTCTTGATCTTCCGACCGTCCGTGCTGACCGAAATGTCACCCCTGGCCGCCGGCTTGACGGCCGCATCCACAACCGTCCAACCACCCGCCGGCACCGTCACGCCATCCACCCACGCGCCATCAGGCAGGCGGATGGGGTCGCTGCGATCCCAACTCAGAGTATTGAACAGGACAACCGGCTTCTTGGCTGCCGACGTGTCAATCTGTTCGGCCAACGCTGTTGTCGCGCCGCCAGCCATCTCATCTGCCTTGGCTGCGAGGCGTTCGTGCATGCCGCGCGTCTCGTCGTACAACTCACCCACCGACGAGCCCGGCAGGATGTCGTGGAACTGCATCAGCAGCAGGTCTTCCCACAGGCTGTCGAGGGTATCCTTGTCGAGCTTGTAACCCACCTTGCCCGCCAGCGTGGCCAGCCACTCCAGGTTGTGCAGGCGGATCTCGTTCTTGCGGTTGGCCCGCTTGATCCAGCCCTGAGTGGTGTAGGTGCCGCGGTGCAGTTCAAGGTAGAGTTCGCCGTCCCAGATGGGCAGGCGCTGGGCCTTGCCCTTGAGTTCCTTCACCAGGTCGCGAATCTGGCCGTAGCGTAGTTTCGGCAGGCCGGCCGGCGTGGGTTCATCGGCCAGACGCTTGCCGGTCTCGAGCATGTCGACTGTCGGTCCGCCGCCGCCGTCGCCGTAGCCGAAACTCAACAGCGCCTTGCCCGTACTTGCCTTCTGCTGGTACTGCGTCCAGTTGCCCTTGAGTTCGTCGACGTTGAGCATGCTGTTGTAGGTGAAGAACCAGTAGCCGCGGCACGTGGTGGTGATGAACTGCACGGGAATCTCCGTGCCGTCCAGGCCGCGCCAGCGGAAACTGTCGTACGGGAAGCGGTTGAACTCGTTCCAACTGATCTTGCTGGTGATGAAAGCGTCGCAGTCCGCCAGCTTGAGCATCTGGGGCAGGGCAGCCGAGTAACCGAACACGTCAGGCAGCCAGAGGTACCGGCTGTCGACGCCCAGTTTCTCCTGGAAGTAGCGCTTGCCGTAAAGCAACTGGCGGACGAATGACTCCGCGCCGGTGATGTTGGTGTCGCACTCGCACCAGGTGGCGCCTTCGGCCTCCCACCGGCCTGCCTTGATGAGTTTCTTGATCTCAGCCAGCAGGTCAGGGGCGACCTTTTCGAGCCACTTGTAAGTCTGTGGACTCGACTGCTGGAAGACCCAGTCGGGGTATTCCTTGAGCAGGCGGACCTGCGTGGCGTAAGTGTGGACGCACTTGTGGTGCGTCTGGCGAATAGGCCAGAGCCAGCCGAGGTCGATGTGGGCGTGGCCGACCGCCAGCACTTCGCCGTTATCGGCATGATCTCTGATCTGCTTGCGGTACTTGTCAAACGCCCGCTGCGCAGCCGGGACGCTGGCATAGAAGGTTTCGCCGGCCGGATCGCGCCGGCAGTTCTTCGGCACGAGGGCCCTGCTGCCGTAGGCATCGCGCGTGTCGAGCGCCTTGATCGCGCCGTCGAGGGCATCGATCAGCCGGGCACGGTCGAGCGAGGCGGCGTCGAGATGGTTGATCATTTCCAGCGCCGTCAGCATGTCGTGGTAGAGCTTCCACGTCCCGCCATCGATCAGCGCCAGGCCGAAGGTCTCCAGTCTGTGCCGGCATTCGCAGCGGGCGGCGAAGACGACGAGGCGGACATCGTAGGTCTGGCCCGGCTTGAACGGATAGCGGATCGTGTGATGCTCCCGGTCGATCGCCCCGACGCGCTGGCCGTTGATGAAGACCTGCCCTTCCGGCCCGGCCGGGGTGTTGTCGTCGTGGGCCGGCACGAGGTAGTTGATCTGGTGGCTGATCCGCAGATCGATGGGGTTGCCCTTCCAGTGGGCGGGGACGGTGAACTTCGCCCGGAAGTACGACCACTGCTGCTTGGCACCCCATTGGGCGCCTTCCTGGATCTTCTGCCACGGGCCCTCATCGGGCGGCGCATCGAACCGCGCCTCCGCCGGCTCGAGCAGTTCGAGGCCGGCCGGGTTGAGCGTTTCGCGCACCAGGTACGGCGGGATGATAGTCTTGACGTAGTAGTGGATCTTATCGAGACGAAGCTTCGCGAGACCTTCCATGTATCGGGCTCCTTTGGATTGCCTGAATTGGGGGTTTACTAGACCGCGGGAGTTGGCAACTGTCAACGGCACCAGCCGTAACAGCACTGGCCAGTAGTCCGTGGGCCGGACCAACAGCCAAGGTAGCGGCCGGATGAACCGCCGAGACACAGAGGATGCAGAGAAAGGCTGGGTAACAGCAGCCACGGCCACAACAGCCAGCCCGAAGAGATACGGGAGATGCCTGCTATCGTTCGCGGCCTTCGCGAACTGCCTGCACGATCTCCGCCGCCGACACGTCCAAATCAACGCCTGGCACATCCAGCGGCGACTTGTCGAGCGACACGAGACGGACGCTGTACTCCTGCCCATCCTGGGTCTTGATCCGCACCTCGCCGGCCAGCAAGGCGAGGCTGCGCTGGTTTCTAACAGCATCCGGATGCGGCGATTCGGCCCTGTTGGCGACATCAATAAGCCGTTCAGCGAGGCCGGTGATGACTCAGCGAGGCGAGTGAGACATCCATCGAGGTCAGGGGGTGAGCGGGCGAGGCCAGTGCGGCATTCGCTGTGGGCCGGCTGCTGCCCGTTATCAGTTGCCCGATGCTTGCTGTCCGCGGCCTGTCCCCTCACGCCAGCTTCTCTTCCCCGTAGAAGGCTTCGCGGAGGGCGGCCAGGTACGCCATGCCGTGGACGGTGTCGGGCTCCAGGTAGCTGCCTTCGGTCCACTCGTTCCAGGCGTTGATGGTGACGATCCGCTGGTCGGGCGGGCGGCGCTCCAGGAAGGTCTTGACCTGCAGCAGGGCCTCCTGGAAGGCGACCGGCGTGTTGCCGCCCAGGATCGGCGTGTACGGATAGCCGGTGTTCATGTACCGGTCGGACTGCACGGTCCGCGGGCTGGGGTCCCAGCCCATCGTGACGTTGGGCCAGTAGGGCACCGGAAAGTCGCGCTCGAAACGGCGCCACTTCTGCAGCACCTTCGTGAGTACCTGGCGGTACTCGGTAACCGGGAAGCTCTCCAGCGTCAGATAATGGACCCAGACGTAGGAGGTCACGCTGTCTAGGCCGAGGAAGGTCGCCACCTCGCCGGAGGTCTTGGCGGCCGGGTCGTCCGGCGGCACTCGCAGGCCCCAGATCACGCCGTTGAGGTGCAGGTCGGGATGGCCGGCGGCCTGGGCCTTCTTGCGGAACCGCTGGAGCGCATCGCGTGTCGCGGCCAGGCTGCCGAAACTCTCGACCAGTTTGAACATCTCGTAGATCGAGAAATATGGCCGGCCGTCGATCTTCCAATAGGAAGGATGGCTGAAGTACCGGCTGATGATGTGGTCTGTAATCTGGTCGAACACACCGGGGCTGACCCGGCTCGGAAAGACCAGCGGGGCGGGGCAGTTCTGCTTGGCCGGGTGGATGTCGAGCCAGTCGTGGTTGGCCCACATCAGGGCGAACTGGACCCGGCTGTTGTTCGCCGCCTTCAGGAAGCCGCGGTCCAGCGCGTCGGCCAGAAACGGGCCGTCGTACCAGTACCAATCGAAGATGAACGTGTCGATGCAGTGGTCGGCGGCCGCGTCGATCTTGCGGGCCATGACCGCCGGGTCCGACTCGTCCAGGTACCCCCAGAGCGGCACGAGCGGCTGGTGATGCTTCTCGAAGCGCGGCCGGGCGTGGCGCACCAGGTCCCACTCGGTCCAGCCCGGTCCGTGCCGCGCGTCGTTGCGCGGATCGGGGTGGTAGCCCGGGAAATAATAACAGGCAATAGTGTAGTCCGACGGCATCAGGGTTCCGCCTCAAGTTACCAACAGGAATCGGTTCGGTAATCGCTCCCCCGCGCAGCAGGCCTCGCCGCAGCGATCCAAGAGCTGCACAGTATTATTCCCCGATTTTCAGCTTCGGGCCAAGGGACTTCGGCTGAGTGCCGAAAATGTGGAGGCCTAACAAAACCGGCGTCAGTGCCGCCCGTTGCCGCGGGTCTTGCCGTTGCCGGGGCCGGGTTGGGGAGCGGGGCCGAGAAGGTCGTACTGCCGGCGGACCTCCTCCGGGCCGCAGACCTTCTCCAGCCGGCGGATGATGAAGTGCCCGCGGGCGATGTCCTGGAAGTGGTCGATAAAGACCGTGTTGATCAGCCCGCCGCCGACCGCGCCGATTACCGGCACGGCCTGGGCCGCGATCTTCTGAGAAACCACCAGGCCGAAGCGGTTGGCGATGAGGCCGATCATGCGAACCAGGACGGGGGCGCCCTTCTCGGCCAGGCCGCGTTCCGTGATGAACTGCGCGGCCTCGGAGATCGTCCGGGCCAGCAGGCTGCGGACGGCGAAGTAGCCGGTCTCGGACGCATTGTCGCCGGGGTTTCGGCCGCCCAAGGCGAAGACCTCCAGGCAGGCCAGCCGGGTCTTGACGTCCTCGAGCGATTCGCCTTCGCTGCGAGCGATGTCGGCGATCGAGCGGAGCATGATCGTCGTCGAGATGGGCAGTTCCACCGGCAGCGACGCCAGCCCGAACGCCCCGCCGACCGCCCCGGTGGCAGCGACTGCCACCGTATGCAGCAGGTCGAGAGACGGCCTGTTGGGTTGACGCTCCAGGGTCATCACAGCCACATCGAGCGCCCGGCCCATGGCAACACGAACAGCCGTGCTGACCGTCTGGGACCAGGACTTCGGCAGCGTTTCGAAGGCCTTCTCGATGGGCAGGCCGATCTTGCCGGTCATCCGTGCGGCCAGGCTCGGGTTCTCCAGCAGTTGCCGGGCACGCTTCAGGTCTTCCAGGTCGTGCGGGGTAAACTCCATGGGAACAGCCTTTCACAGAACAGGTCCAGGCGGCGGCGAAACAACCGCCGGTCGCGCCGGCTCGCGACTACCCGATTATACGTTGGGTTGTAAGCTGCCGGATCTGTCGGGAGGGCATTGCCTTCAGATGAGGTTGACCTCCAAGCGTACGGCGCACATCGGTGCCGTTGTTGTGAACGAGCCCGAAGCGTCAGCGGGGGATGTAGCGGACGGGAGCCGGCCAGCAGGAGGAGAAATTCGGCCCGGGGCGGACCCGAGGGCGGGTAGGAGAACCCGGCGGCCGGCGGGTTCGGAGCCGATAACGGATTCATAACACTCGACAGAAGCAGGACTTACGGGACAGTCGGCGGGCGAGGTGGCCGGGCGAAGCGGGCCAGCGTCGGATACGCCGCCGGGAGTCGAGGCCGGTTTGGAAATGGTCGAAGCGGGGTGCGGGGCGGGAGCGGTTCCGGTGTGGGGGCTGGGGTCTTGGAAGGGCTGTTCCAGGCTCGTGTAATTTGGGAACTGCCGGCGTTTGGGCCGGCGATGTCACTTCGTCCGGCTGGCGTTTCCGGTTGCTGAACC
>Ga0101944_10004305_pt1 | contig 17894 bp, 19 predicted proteins | sample DewCreD2012metaG_FD_75245 | JGI IMG/M metagenome (GOLD analysis project Ga0101944, IMG submission 75245) | Hot spring sediment bacterial and archeal communities from British Columbia, Canada, to study Microbial Dark Matter (Phase II) - Dewar... ... | reverse complement strand
TCTGGTACATAAAAAGGAATGGGTTAAAGAAGAAGATTTTATGAATGCACTTAGCTTGGCAGATATTCTGCCGGGAGCAACAGGCGTCACCCTCCTAGGATATTTGGGCTATAAAATAAAAGGAATATGGGGGTGGCTACTTGGCTCAGGATTATATGTGCTTCCTGCCTTTTTGTTTACAACCATGATGGCCCAGTTTTATTTTCAATATAACAGGATTGGATTTGTCCAGAAGATATTTACCGGCCTTGGTGCCTTGGTTGTAGCTCTCCTCGTTAATGCCCTTATTCTTCTAAGCAAACCCGTTTTAGGTAAATCCGGTACCTCGGGGTTTTTAAAAGCAATTATTATTGCTCTCCCTGCATTTTGGTTGGAATTTTTTATTGGTATTAATGCAACATTCATTTATCTGTTATCCGGAACTCTCGGTTTTTTTCTCTATTATTTTTCAAAGGAAGTAGTGATTCCAAAGGAAACTCAAGAGGAAATTATGGAAGTGAAAAAAGAAAGAATTGTCTGGAAAAATATTTTAAGATCACACTTTACCTACCTGATTTTTTTATTGGTTGGTATCGGCGCCCTTCTTTGGTATTTTGTGCCATTGTTAGGATTGCTTATTTTCTCTTTCCTTCATATGGGTACATTTGCTTTAGGTTCGGGATTTACCGTAATTCCACTCATGAAATCTATCGCTGTTGATCAAAATCACTGGATAACCCTAAAACAATTTCAGGACGGCTTAGCCATCGGTCAAATAACGCCGGGACCGGTGCTTATCACCGCCGCTTTTATTGGATACAAGGTTATGGGATGGTTAGGAGCGCTGGTTGCCACGGCGTCGATTTTTCTGCCTTCTCTTATCCTGATTGTACTTTTGGGAGGATTTCATGAAAGAGTTAAACATCTTAAAGCGGTCAAAGTAGTCATCAGAGGTTTCCTTGCGGGATTTATTGGTATCATTACTGCCATTACGGTACAGTTTGGGGAAAAATCCATAACAAACTGGCAAACCTGGGTTATATTTTTAGTTTCACTGCTTTTGATTATTAAATTTAAGAAAGATATTATTTGGACTATTTTAGGCACAATCATTGTGTCTTTATTGGTTTTTTAATTATGCAGAAACAAAAAATTATAACAGGCATTTTGGTTTTATTAATTATTGGCATGCTTACAATCGTAGTCCTTGGAAGCAAAAGTAAAGATAAGAATACCATTCAAAAAGTGAACAATCAGAAAATTACTGAAGGTGTTGCGATCAATGATAAAGCACCTATTTTCTTTTACGGTAATACCTGTCCGCATTGTAAGGAAGTTGAGGAATGGATGAAGGTAAACAAAATTGAGGAAAAAATTGAAATTATTAAAAAGGAAGTATACGATAATAACACTAATTCTTTTGAATTATCCAAGGTCGCAGAAAGTTGCGGAATGAATACTTCATCTATCGGCGTGCCTTTTCTCTACACGTCAGAGGAAACATGTTTAGTAGGCACAACAGACATCATCAGCTATTTAAGCAATAAAATTGCTATATCTGATCATAATCAAGCAACGGAATCTGGAAAGGAAATAGGACTATGAAAATTATTTTTTGTTTACTGCTAACATTAATGGTTTTCCTTTTTACGGCTACTCAAGCTCATGCTGTATGTCCCATCTGCACGGTAGCAGTGGGAGCAGGACTTGGTATTTCTCGTTGGCTTGGCATTGATGACAGCATAACAGGTATCTGGATTGGTGGTTTGATCCTTTCAAGCGGGTTGTGGCTGGCGGATTGGATTGACAAGAAAGGCTGGAAAGTGCCTTATAAAGAGGCTTTTTCGGTTGGTTTGTTCTTTCTCTTTGTCATTCCGCCTTTGTATTGGAGCAAGATGATAGGACTTGCTGGAAATACATTATGGGGAGTGGATAAGGTGTTATTGGGAACCACTACTGGTTCGATTATCTTTCTTTTTGGAGTTTGGCTTGACGAGTGGTTACGCACCATCAATAAGGATAAAGTTTATATTTACTATCAAAAAGTGATTATTCCTGTTTTTTTACTTTCACTGGTCAGTTTTATTTTTTATATTATTACTAATTAAAGGAGGTAAGAATATGAATAATAAACACATTCAGCCCGATATTAACGAGTTTATGGAAAAGGTGAAAAAAATGGAGAAGGGAGAAAAACTTGACCTTTCTTCTGATGAAGATCTCTCTATCGGTATTATGAACCTGATTTCAATGGAGGAACATTTCTTTTTTACCTACAATAAAACCAAAGACACTAAATACCTAGATCTTCTCAATGAAATCAGAGAAATGCGCAAAAGCGCTCTTAAACGAATAATTAAAGACTACGAAGGTGAAGTGTGGTGCATCAGCAAACACTTACTTGCCGCATCTATGCGTTTTATGGAGGTTGGCACAAAAGCTCTCACAAAAGGCGACAAGAGTAACGCCGAAGATATGTTCCAAAAATCCTATCAACTTTATAGTCTTTTTTGGGGACTTAATCTTGGTTTAGTACAAACAAGGGATATTAAACATGCACAGTCGCATGAAATAGCTTTTGTCAGCGAAGAACCTAAACCAAAAGTTCAAAAAACTGTAAGTATCTTTGAAAAATTGGGGCAACTTGTGCAAAAAGCGATTGATTGTTGTAAGGAGTAGTCCGGCTAGATCTAGAGAGATTTTTATCTTAAAGCATTAAATTAGATCAAAACTAAATACCTATTTCGTTTATCACTTCATTTTTTGCGGCAAAGTCTTTTCTACTCTCTTTAACAAAGAGCGCAGAGAAACCACCAAGAAGAAGTAAAACTATTGCAATCCTAAATACAGCTGCAAATGACAAAATATTTGCTTTAATACCCATCAATCCTATTACCTGGTTTATAACTAAAGTAGAATTTGTGTTTACCACGCTGAATTTTTTTAAAGCTATCATGTTGCTGGTAATACTGTTTGTCAATATTGTGGCAAAAATTGCAATGCCGAAAGCTCCGGCAATATTCCTTGCCAACGCCAGCACTGACGAAGCGATGCCGATTTCGTAAGCAGGAATGGTTGATGTTGCCGCATTGGTTAAGGGCGACATTCCTATACCAAGACCCGTTGCAAAAAGAAACATTCTAAATGCTATATCAGCTCCCGTCCATTTAACATCAATACCGGTAAAAAGATACATGCAAAAAGCGGACCAAAACATACCGAATGCAATTAAATAACGCGGCTGTATCTTGGAAGATAATTTACCACCTAGTGGCGCTGAAAACATCATTCCTACGGCCATCGGTATAAATAAAAGTCCTGTTTTAGTCACCGAATAACCAAGATAATTCTGAATAAATATTGGTAAAACAAACATTCCTCCCATAAGACCCATAAATGAAATAAAAGAAGTAATAATTGCTGAAGTAAAAGTAGGAACCTTAAAAAATTTTAGATCCACTACCGGTTCTTTAGCCCTCTGCTCCACTTGAATAAATAAGAACATAGAAATAGCAGTAACTAAATAGGTAATCATACTATTTAGGCTTGTCCATCCCCACCCTTGACCCTGATCCAAAACAAGGACCAATGAACCAAGAGAAAGACCCAATAACATGGAACCAGTAAAATCAAAATTTTTAATTCCTTTTATCTTTTTTACCGGCTCTTTAATAAACATAAAAGCCATAAGCGTTCCAATCATTCCAAGAGGAAGATTTATATAAAATACTGATCGCCATGAAAAATTATCAATTAAAGGCCCACCTATTAACGGACCAAAAACCGCAGCTACCGCAAATATCGCTGACCATATACCCATCGCTTGAGCTCTTTGATTTTTATCTTCAAAAGTATAAGCAATAATAGACAAAGCAATTGGATAATCAATAGATACTGTAATTGCCTGTAAGATACGAAATATAACCATCGATTGAAAATTAAACGATAAACCAGCCAACATTGAAGAGATTGTAAAACCGATAATTCCAGTGATGTAAAGTAATTTTCTTCCTATCAAATCTCCCAATTTCCCAAAAATAGGCACAAAGATCGCATTGGCTATAATATAAGCAGTCGATATCCAAGCGGCTTGAGAGACGGTTATTCCAAAATCTTTAATTATTTTAGGCAAAGCCAGATTAACTATAGTTCCGTCTAATCTGCCTAAAAATGAAGCTAACATTACTGTAAGAAGTACCATCCATGAATTTACACTGTTTTTCTTAGTTTTTTCCATATAAGAAATTAAGGAGTGTTGGTAAATACGGTCATTTTCGCGGACATTCCGTTTTTGATTTCTGGATAAACATGAGCATCAAACTTGGCGTATACTTCAAACTGCTGCACGGGTCTTTCGCTTGATATTGAAAATGAAAGTTGAGTCTGTTTGGCTGTTTGCCCAACGTGATCTATGTAACCCCAAAAAGTTTTGCCCGGTAACGCGTCAATGGTAAATGAAACAACTTGACCAACTTTAATTTTATTCAAACCTTTATTCTCATCTATTGTTCCCACTACTCTCATATCTGAAAGATTTATCAATTGGACAAGAGGGTTTTGTGCGCTTGTTATCCCCCCTATCTCTTTATTTGTCGCAATTATTAAACCATCTGTATCTGCTCTAATAGTATCGCTACCAACCACAGCTAAAGCATCCCCTTTTCTTACTTCTTGTCCTTCGTATACTTCCATTTCAACTAACTTACCAGGAGAAAGGGGAGAAATTTTTGATACTGGAGCCTGTATCAAAGAATTTTCTATGATTATTCTGCCGGACGTTATAGTTAAATATATATAACCAACTATACATATTACTGTAATTGCTATTCCCAAAAGTAATTTGAAATTACGCGGATTTTTTATCTTGATTAATATCTTTTTTATTTTTTTCATATAAATTTATATTTTCCTTTCAGAAGATATTTTGGGTTAATCACTATCTTGTCACTTGAAGATAACCCTTCTAAAACCTCTATATCTTTTCCATATGTTTTACCTGTTTTTATTTCTTTCAATACCGGCTTATCATTTTCTAGAACCCAAACATTTTTATTGGAAAGTATTGTCCAAGCGGGAATAAGAATCATATTTTTATCCGCATTGCTTTTAATAATTGCCGATCCTGCCTGATCATACTTTGCCTGTTTAGTAAATTCATCACATTCTATATCTACTTGATAAACATGTTGACCATTAGGTAGTGTAATTTTTCCGGGATATATTTTGGTCACCACTCCCTGAAATTTTTTATCTTTGTATGCATCCAATTGGATATCAGTAATCGAGCCTACATTTATAAACTCAATGTTGTTTTCTGAAACGTTTGCTCTGAAAATCAAAGCATTAGGATCAATTACGGCAAAAGACGTTGTTGGCGTTATATTAGTATTAGGTATATTTACATCTAAATGATAAATAATACCATCTATCGGAGAATTCAAAGTTGCAAGCTGCACAGCGTAATTAGCTAACTCTACATTTATGACTGAATTATCCAAAGTGGCTTGGTTTTGATCTAGAATTCTTTTAATTATATCCCCTATTACATCCGCAACTTCAAAACCACCTTTATTTAACATTTGTAAGTTATATTTTTGAGCCCCATTTAGTACTCCTTTATTTGCATTGTCTTGTGTCTGGTCAAAAGTATTACGGGTTATACGATAATTATTCAAAGCTGCATTTAACTGTCTTTGTAAAGCATATGTGTCTAAACGCGCTATGGTTTGCCCCTTAAATACCCTATCTCCCTCCTTAAAAGGCAAATAAACAAGTTTTCCACCAGTCTGAAAATGTAAATTAACTTCATTCTTCGATTTGATGCTTCCCGTTGCTAATATTTCTGAGGCAACAGTTTTTACTGATACACTTTCTGCTTGTGGAATTTCATTATTACTAAATATCGGTCTTGCCAGTATAAAAGCAGTAAAAATTATACCTATGATGATTAAAAATTTAATCTTTATATTTTTCATATTTTTATGAAATTTTATTTTTAATTACTTTTAAAATCCTAAGTAAATTTTTTTTATCTTCTGATTTTAAATAAGAAAGTAAACTTTTTATTTTTTTTCTCTTTTGTCTCATTGCGCTATCAACAAAATCATTGCCTTTTTTTGTCAATCTTATACGTACTATTCTTCTATCTTTAAAATCATTGATTCTTACTACTAATCCCATTGTCACTAACTTATCCAAAAGACTAGTAGCGGTTGACATTTTTACTTTAAATTGATCGGCTATCTCTTTCATCTGGGCGTTTTTTTTCATCTTTATAAAAAACAACGCCTGAACCTGCAAAAGAGTCAAATGTGCCGCTTGAATATCGTATGACATTTGTTCTTTCAAACTTTTAGCTATTTCAAAAACAAGATCGAATATTTGATCGTCGTAGCGCATATTAATTATTTAGATAATCTAAATATTAGAGAAGCTAATTTAGCATAGAATAAAAGTCTTGTCAAGTATTTGAAACTTTTTATCCGTATTTTGCGTATTTATATTAAAAAGGAGGTGAAGGAAATTTATGAAAAAAATCGCATATTTGGGAGTTTTCATTCTAATTGTTTTGGCAATTTTCAAAACAACCCCAACTTTTGCCCAATCGCCAACAAACAAAAAACAAATGCGCTTTATTGCGACTGCTGCTCATTTGTCTAACGCTTCCGTCACGGCTGTTTCTGGTAATACACTGACTGTTTCTAAAGAAGGAAAATCTTACACTATCAATACTGATACGAAAACCCAATTTCGGCGAAGATTTTGGGGGAAATCATCAATTTCAGAAATTTCAACAGGTGACGAAATAAACATCTGGGGAAAATGGGCAAATGAAGAAAAAACCACAATTACAGCGCGACTCATAAGGGATTTATCCATTCAGAAAAGAAATGGTGTTTTTATCGGTCAGATAAAAGAAAAAACAGACAGCGGATTTACCATGCAAACTATAAACAGAGGTTTACAAACAGTAACTGTAGATAAGAACACCAAATACTTAAACAGGATGGGGCAAAATATTAACTTTGCCGATCTTGCCGTAAATGACAAAGTAAAAGTAAAGGGACTTTGGGATAACAAATCCAACACTATCACTGAAGTAGTCTACGTAAAAGATTTTAACATTCCGGCAAAAAACAATGTTACGCCTACATTGACAAAGTAAAATTAATAAGTTTTTAGGCAAAAAAAGGAGCGAGCAATCGCTCCTTTTTTTCCTGCTTATCTTGTATAAAAATACAAAATAAGTTATAATATTTATCAATATCAATATGTTTAAAGAAAATCAAAAAAAATTCAGTTATTTTCTTACTTCGGTTGTTTCTTTTTTTGCTGGTATCCTCTTTATCTTAACCTGTCAATTTTTTCAGGTTAAAAATATAAACGCAGAATCACCAACCGCTGAATTATCACCACAATTTCTTTCTCCTACTCCTACCGTTGATTGGATTCCTTATCCTACTATCACCCTTATTCGATCAAAATATACTGCTCCTTCAACAAAATTTACGATTACAGAAGTTAAAAAGATTTCTGCCGACCGGATAAGTGCCCAAACTGGAGAAACAGTGAATTATAATGCAACTTTAAAAAACACAGGAGAAAAAAAGAAATTTCTTACTCACATCTGTTTTAATCATTCTGGTGGTATCACTTTCGGCTGCCTACTAAATAAAAATCTTGAACCAGGTGAAGAGTTTAACATCAATAACAGCATGATGTATAAGACACCCGGCACTTACTCTGTCTTCCTCACCTGGAGCCAAGACGGGGTAAATTTTTATCGACCACAAGGTGGAGACAGCGCAACGGTAACAGTAGAATAAGTTTTCTCCAAAAAAAATAATTTATGATTTCATTTATAAAAAGAAAATATAAATTGATAGTTGTAATCGCCGCGATTGCTTTTATAGGAATAATCCTGTATCAAAATTTCTTCTTAAATTCAAAAAACAAAAAAACTGAATCTGTTAAAGTACAACGCGGCAACATAGAAGAAACACTTACCATTTCCGGTACTATTGAAGCTGAAGAAAAAGTCACTTTGCGTTTTCAAACTTCCGGTAAACTTGTTTGGGTAGGTGTCAAAGAGGGAGACAAGGTGAAAAAAGGACAAGCAATCGCTTCCTTGGATCAACGTGAACTAAAAATGAATCTTGATAAGTATCTTAATACATATATGAATAAAAGGTGGGATTTTGAACAAACTCGAGATGATTATAAAAACCAGTATGTCACTGATAAAATCAAAAGAGTTCTTGAGAAAGCCCAGTTTGATCTGAATAACTCTGTTCTTGATGTAGAAATAAAAAATCTAGCCATAGAATTGGCTAATTTGTGGACGCCGATTGATGGAATAGTCACAAAAGTCACTAATCCCTATCCTGGCGTAAATATCGTCTATACTTCAACGGAATTTGAAGTGGTTAATCCGGATACAGTCTATTTTTCCGCTTCTGCAGACCAAACAGAAGTCACAAAATTAACTGAAGGTATGCCGGGCACTCTAATACTTGATGCATATACCGATATGCCTATTTCGGGTATTATTAAAAATATTTCCTTTAATCCTAAAACCGGTGAAACAGGCACTGTTTATGCTGTTAAATTTTATTTAGACAGTAATAACTCAAACTACAAATATCGTCTTGGTATGACTGGCGATCTGACCTTTATCACTAATCGCAAGGAAAACGTTCTTTACGCTCCTTTAAAATTTATCAAAAGTCAAAACGGTAAAAGATATGTACAGGTAAAAAGGAACGGGAAGTTAGAAAAAGTCAACATAGAAGTTGGTCTTGAAACAGAAAACAACGTTGAAATCACTAAAGGACTCTCTGAAGGCGAAGTTATCTATGATTAAACTTTCGCACGTCAATAAAGAATACAAACTTGATGGAGAAGTTTTCCAAGCGCTCAAAGATATAAATCTTGAAATAAACGACGGAGATTTTATGGCGATTGTCGGTCCATCTGGATGTGGTAAATCTACTCTTATGCACATTATTGGCCTTCTTGATAATCCCACTAGCGGAAAAATCACCATTCAAGGAAAAGACATTTCCCAACTTACAGATAATGAACTTTCAAAATTACGCAATGAATTTGTCGGTTTTATCTTCCAACAATTCAATCTAATCAGTAAACTTACTGTTTTGGAAAATATCCTTCTGCCAACTATATATAACCGTAGAAAATTAACCTATGATCCAGAAGAAAAAACCTGGGAACTTATGAAACGTTTTAACATAGAATCAAAAGCTAAAAGCTATCCTAATAAACTATCAGGAGGTCAACAGCAAAGAGTGGCTATTGCCCGTGCACTTATCAATAGTCCAAAATTGATACTGGCAGATGAACCAACCGGCAATCTAGATTCAAAAACCGGTGAAAAAATTATCGAACTGCTAAGTGAGCTTAATAAAAAAGATAGAATCACTATAGTGCTAGTAACCCATGATTTAAACATTGCTGGCAGAGCAAAAAAACATATCCGTCTTCTGGATGGAAAAATGGTAAGATGAACTATTTTCTCTTTATCTTGAAATCGTCATTGGAAGATTTCAAAAGAAACAAGATGCGAACGTTTCTTACCTCTTTGGGAATTCTGATAGGAGTATTATCTGTTGTACTCCTTACGGCTTTTGGTTTAGGTCTGAAAAAATATATTGAAGGTCAATTTGATAAACTTGGCACCAATAAACTGTTTATTTTACCAGGTCAAATAGGAGGACAAAGAGGGTTCAGCGGCGGAAGTAGAATCGGTGGGGCAGAGTTTACTGAAAAAGATGTCGAGGATCTTAAAAAAATAAACGGTGTGTCTTTAGTAGTACCAACTTTTATGAAAACTCTCACTGCAGAAGCAAACGGAAATTCAGAAATAGTTAGTATTCAAGCTACCACTAGTGATCAATTTGAAAGTGATAATTTGGAAATAGAAATAGGAAAACTTTTCGAAAAAGCGGATGTAGAAAATAAAAAAAAGGTAGCAGTTTTAGGTCCTAAAATCGCCAAAAAACTTTTTGGAGAAATAAATCTTGCCATAAATAAAACCGTCAAGATACAAAAACAAAGTTATAAAGTAATCGGTGTATTAAAATCTGTTGGTGGTGGAGGTTTTGGCGGTCCAGATTTTGATTCGATGATTTATGTTCCTTATAAATCTGCTTTAAGCTTCAATCCAAATAAGAAGTTTTATTCTATAAATATTAATGTTACCGATAAGGAATATTTATCAAAAGTAAAGGAAGAAGCAAAAACTCTTCTTTTAAAAACTTATAAGGAAGACGAGTTTTCGGTAGTCGAAACGACAGAAATACTCAATATAATTACTTCCATCTTTGCTGTCCTAAATAATGTTTTAATTGCAATAGCGGCAATCTCTCTTCTAGTTGGGGGTATTGGCATCATGAATATTATGTATGTTTCTGTTATTGAACGCACTAGGGAAATTGGTATCAGACGAGCAATTGGGGCATTAAAAAAAGATATACTCTTACAGTTTCTAACTGAATCGGTAATTCTTTCCCTGATTGGAGGCTTTCTGGGTCTTACTCTCGCATATCTGGCTGTTTTTATCATCAATAATTATTTTCCTGCTTATATCGATCTTGTCTCTGTAATCACTGCTCTTTCTGTTTCCTCAGCAATCGGCATAATATTTGGCGTTTTTCCGGCAAGACGCGCTTCATGTTTATCACCAATTGAAGCGATACGTTACGAATAAAATGTCTTATTTTCTCTTTATCATCAAATCGTCAATTGTAGATCTAAAAATAAATAAAGCGCGAACCCTCCTTACGTCTTTAGGCATATTGATTGGTGTTTTTTCCGTAGTTATGCTTATCTCTTTGGGACTTGGCTTAACAAAATATATAGATAATCAATTCAAAAGTCTTGGTGCCAATCTTGTCTTCGTCATGCAAGGAAAAATTCTAAAGGGTTCTGCAGGTGTTGGTAGCGGAATATTTGGTGGAGCTAAATTTGATGAAAAAGATGTTGCAAACTTAAAAAAAATAAAGAATCTTGAATTGGTAACACCTCTTTTTACTAAATATGCACCGATCGAAGGAAAAGAAAAAAACTATACATATGAAATTATTGCCGCGACTGAAAACATTTTCAAACTTATGAATTATGAAATAGATAAAGGACAACTTTTTACAAAATCTGATAATGAAAAAAGGGATAAAATAGCAGTCTTAGGCAGTGGCGCCGCAGAAAAAATATTTGGAAAAAATGAAGAAGCGGTCGGAAAAACTATCACAATTTTAGAATTAAGGTTTAAGGTAGCCGGTGTTCTAAAACCAAAAGGTGGAGGGAGTTTAGGTGGAGCAGGACTGGATGATCGTATCTTTATTCCTTATAAATCAGCCCAAAGTCTCAATCCTGACAAGAAATTCTTCGCAATTTACATGAAAACACAAGACGAAACTCTTATCGAAGAAACAAAAAAAGAGATTGAAAATTTACTTAATAAAAGATACGAAAAAGATGATTTCACTGTATCAGATCAAAAGGAATTATTAAATACCTTTAATTCAATATTTTCGATGTTAAATATAGTTCTTGTTGGTTTAGCGGCAATTTCTCTTATCGTCGGGGGAGTAGGTGTGATGAATATTATGTTTGTTTCGGTAACTGAAAGAATTATGGAGATTGGTATAAGAAGAGCTGTTGGCGCTTATAAAAAAGATATTATCTTTCTCTTTTTGGGAGAAGCGATTCTACTCTGTCTTACCGGAGGAATCTTAGGTATTATCCTAGCGAGTATTGCTGTATTATTCATTCAGCCTTTTTTTCCTGCTTATATAAATTTATCTGCTGTTTTACTCGCAATCACTGTTTCTACAGCTATAGGAATAATCTTCGGTGTTTTTCCTGCAAAACAGGCAGCTCAACTTTCTCCTATTGAGGCAATTAAATATGAACCAGAATAAGGAAATCATGAGATATAAATTCATTCTCTTATTTGGATTATTATTTTTCTCGCCTTTATGCTTTTTTTTATTTTTTCAACTGCGTCAAGCCGAAAATAACTTATTGGAAACTAAGTATATATCTTCTCCTAGTCTTACTGCTACTATACCTAATATCCCCCCTCTTACGCTAGAAATGATCTTTTCTCCAAACCACTCATGGGTTAATAGGTTTCCAAGCGAAAAAACAATTAATTTGATTGCGACGGGTGATGTGATTTTAGCTCGTTCGGTCAATTATCAATCGATTAAAATTAATGATTTTCACTGGTCTTTTGCAAAAACGAGAGACATATTAGAAAACGCTGATCTTAGTATCATAAATCTTGAGTCTCCCCTTATCCCCAGTTGCCCGGTTGTTAACAGTGGTATGGTCTTTTGCGGCAATGAAAAAAATATTGAAGGATTGACTTTTGCCGGAATAGATGTAGCGACTTTAGAAAACAATCATATCAATAATTATGGAACTGCTGGCATCAAAAACACGATAAAATTATTGAACAATTCTGGAATTAAAGTAGTAAGAGAAAACTATCCTCAGTTAATTGACATTAAAGATAAAAAAATTGCAATTCTCGCTTATAATGATTTAGCCAATCCGCAAATTGCCACCATTTCCTCTGTGGAAGAAAAAATAGCCAGCGACGTAAAAACGGCAAAAAATAAAAGTGATATTGTCATCGTTGCTTTTCATTGGGGAACTGAATATACCGAGCAACCATCAAAAAGACAGAAGATGCTTGCCCATCTGATTATCGATAACGGTGCAGACCTAATTCTAGGCAACCACCCGCACTGGATAGAGCCTGTGGAAATATATAAGAGTAAATTAATCGTCTATGCTCATGGTAATTTTATCTTTGATCAGATGTGGAGCGAGAAAACAAAACAAGGAGTAGTCGGACATTATACTTTCTATGATGGTCAACTTATTGACGCCCAGTTTCTACCTGTCTACATCAAAGACTACGGACAACCTTATTTTTTGGAAGGAGAAGAGAAAGAAAACATCCTAAACAATATGAAATTAGCGAGCAAAAAAAATATTGGTGAAAATTAAATATTTAGAAATCAGGTAGAAATTACCTTTTTGTGGATTTTTTCTTTGACTTGTCTTTTTCTTCATCTTCTAACTCCTCATCCGAGGTGACCAAAATCGAGAAAAGGATAAAACCGGCAAAAACAGGCATGATAAGAGTAAATCTGGTTACTTCATCTTTGACTGTTAACAAAACTCCTACTGTAATGACTATAGAAATTACCGCTGCCCAGAAAATCGGCTTATTGTTTTTATAAAATTTTGAAAACCATTTATTCATACTACCTATATCCTATGTATAAATTGTATAATTGTCAAGCGTTTATGAAATCAGGATATGTAGCAATCATCGGCCGACCCAATAGTGGCAAATCAACCTTATTAAACAATATTCTAGGGCATAAAGTGTCTATTACTTCACCTAAACCACAAACTACTAGAATGCCTATAAAGGCTATATATGAAGATTTGCGGGGACAAATTATTTTTATTGATACACCTGGTATCTTTGCTAAGGTAGAAGATCCAATCTCAAAAAAAATTAATCCTGTAGCCAAACAAACACTAAAAGAAGGCGTTGACGTAATTATTTATCTGATAGATCATACTAGAGACAAGGACGTTGAAGAGAATAAAACACTAGGAATAGTTAGGGAAATAAATAAACCGAAAATTTTAGCCATTAATAAAATTGATATAAAAGAACCTTCTTATCTTCCCCATTATAGATTTATGGAAGAAGAATTTGATAAAACTATTAAAATATCAGCACTTTATAGAACTAATCTGAATTATCTTCTCGATGCTCTATTTGAATTACTACCGGAAGGAAAAAAACTAAGAAATACCAAAAATCAACCTACTTCTTTGCTAAACATAGACAGTAAAACTTTTATTGCCGAGATTATAAGGGAAAAAGCCTATCTTTTTTTACGCAAGGAAATTCCTTATACGCTCACAACAGTTGTGGATGAAATCAAAAATAAAAATAAGAATAAAGAATTGATATATATAAAAGCGAGAATTATTACTTCCGCCGACCGGTACAGAAAAATTATTATAGGTAATAAAGGAAGAATGATAAAAGAAATAGGCATGGCAGCTAGAAAAGAATTACAAACTGCTACAAATAAAAAGATTTTTCTCGATTTGATAGTAGAAACCAACCCTCATTGGTATGAACAGTTTATATAGTTTAAACTGATAATCTAAGTAAATGTTTGTAAGCCTTAAAAAGTGCGCGCGCACGATGGCTTATTTTGTTTTTTTCGAAAATAGTTGCTTCAGCGTTAGTCTTCCCTAAATCAAAATTATAAAAAATCGGGTCATAACCGAACCCATTATTTCCCTCCGGTTTATTAGTAATTTTCCCTAAACTTTCCCCTTTGAAAACAAGGGTTTTTCCGCTTTTTGGATCATATACAGCAACTACGCTCAAAAATCTTGCTGTCCTCTTTTCGTCAGGAACTTCTTTAAGTTCCCAGAGTAACTTATTAATACGATCGCTATCGCTACCTTCTTGGTAACGGGCTGAATAAATGCCAGGCCGGCCGCCTAAAACATCGACTAATAATCCAGAATCTTCCGAAAGAGTTAAAAAACCAGTTATTTTTCCTACTGTTTCCGCTTTTAACATAGCGTTTTGAAAAAAACTTTTTCCTGTTTCTTCTATTTTCTTACCGAAATTGATATCCTCTAGCGTCTGGAATATAAAAGGAAGATTACCAATAATAAAAAGAGTTTCTTTGAGCTTTTTCTTGTTATTTGTAGCTATCACTAATCTTCGCATCTTTAAATTATATGAAGAATGTCTTAAGGTATCTCTCTTTATAAGGTGAAGATTAACTAAAAACTCTCTCTAAACGAGTTAAAACTTCTTTTTTTCCTAAAATTTCCATCGCATCATTCAAAGGTGGGGAAATTTTCTTGCCTGTTATTGCAATTCTTAAAAACATAAAGAAATCTGCGCTTTTTAATCCCAAATCTTTACATAAAGATTGCATTGTTTCGCCAATCAAATCTGCTTTCCAATCAACAATTTTTTTAAGCTCACCATATATTTTTTTTATTAAATCTTTCTTATTAGATAAATCTAAATCGTATTCTTTAGGCTCTTTGAAAAAAAATTCACAAAGAGGTAGATAATCTGATAGTTTTTTTATTCTTTCTCTGATTAAAGGTATTGTTTTGTTTACTAATTTTTCATCTAATTTACCCTCATAAAAATTTAGAATCTTCAATTTAAGATCTGCATTCTGAGATTTCCTGATGTATTCCCCGTTCATCCATTCTAATTTCTTGATATCAAATGCCGGCCCAACCGGCTTTATATCTTCCAACCGGAAATATTTCACCATTTCTTCTATAGAGAATATCTCTCTCTCATCGGGCATTGACCAACCCATCAAAGCCAAATAATTTAATAATGCCTCCGGAAGAAATCCCTGCTTTCTGTACCATGAAATCCAAACAGGGTTTTTTCTTTTAGATAATTTACTTTTATCTGGATTTCGAAGTATTGGACCATGAGCAAAAACAGGCGGTAACCAACCTAAGAATTTATAGAGCAAAATATGTTTTGGTGTAGAAGAAATCCATTCTTCTGCTCTGATAACATGAGATATCTTCATCAAATAATCATCTACTACTACTGCTAAATGATAAGTAGGATAACCATCTGATTTAATAAGCACTTGGTCATCAATAAATCTATTCTCAAAAGATATTTTTCCTCTTATTACATCATTAAATTCTGTTATTCCTTCCTCTGGTACATTCAACCTAATCACATATTTTTCCTTTTTAGCCCTTTTTTCCGCATCGTTTTTATTGATATTTTTGCATAGTCCATCATATAGCGTTGGTCTTTTCTGTTCTTGTTGTTTTTTTCTCATTTCTTCAAGTCTTTCTGGTGTGCAAAAACAATAATAAGCATGGTTTTCTGCCACTAGTTTTTGTGCATATTGCCTGTATAGATCTAGACGTTCAGATTGTCTGTATGGTGTATATGGACCACCAATATCAGGTCCTTCGTCATAGTTTAATCCTAACCATTTAAGTGAATTAATAATCCGTCCTTCCGCCCCCAAAACCAATCTTGTTCTGTCCGTATCCTCGATCCGAAGCACAAACTTACCACCTTTTTTTCTGACAAAAACATAATTCAGAAGAGCTGTATAAACATTTCCGATATGTAAATCTTCTCCTGTAGGAGACGGCGCGATTCTTACGCGAATTTTACTCATGTGTTGATTCTAACATGGAAACTGCCCTATACTCAATTTATGGGGTCGCTTACCGAAATTTCTGTAGTAACGAGAAAATCTATTATTTTTATTACTATTGCTGTAATTATCCTTATTTTAATAAGATTATCTATTAAAGTAGGAATTGATTATTGGAAGGCCACTCATCCTGTACCAATTCCTCCTCCAAATGTCTTTTTTGGAAAGATACCTTCTCCTAAATTTCCTCAAAGCGCTACCACATCTTCAAATTTGAAATTCACTTTGGAAAACATCGAGGGTAGACCGCCCGAAACAACTTCTGCTGGCCGAGTATATGCCATAATTCAAAAAACACCTACTATTTTATCATCACAAAGAGCAAAAGCTTTTGCGAGTAAATTAGGTTTCAAAAATGAACCAGAAATAATTTCTCCTACATACTACAAATTTATAAATGATCAAGATAAACTACTAACTTTAGAAATTGATATAGTTACGATGAATTTCAAATTGAAATATGACTACACAAAGAATCCGCAGATATTTTATCAAGGTAATATTCGCTCAAAAGATCAGGCTATAAATGATGTTAAATCTTATGTAGGCAATAATGGACTCTTTGACAGCTTTACCTTAAATGGGAAAATCACAGGCGATCTGTTGAAATTTGATATGGCTACTAAGACTTTCTCTCCAGCTTCAAGTCTTTCAAATACTGACGCAATCAGAGTAAATTTCTTCAGAAGTGATCTTGACGGACTAAAAGTTTTACCTCCAAAATTCAACAAGAGCTTAACTTATGTCATATATAGCGCCGCTTCATCTAATAATTGGAAATATCCGGAAATAATTTATACTTACTGGCCTATAGACTACAGTAGTTTTGCCACTTATCCGCTCCGAAGCGCAACCACAGCTTGGCAAAACCTCATTGATGGAGAAGCCACTATTATAGATATGGGAAGGAATAATCCCGACAATATAATTATTAGGAATATTTATCTTGCTTATTACGACAGTGAAGAGCCCCAACTTTATCTACAACCTATATTTGTTTTTGAGGGGGATAATAATTTTGTGGCTTATCTTCCAGCTGTTGATAACCAGTGGCTTGATTAACTTCATCTATTTTCTTCCATGCAAAATTCTCAAAAACCCAATTAATCAGTTTCTCTGATTCTCCAAATCTGTCTTGACTTTTAAGTACTATAAAAAGCACATCTCTATCGTTTTTCTTCACGTTAGAAACTAAAACTTCCCCCGCTGTTTGTGTAAAGCCTGTTTTTACACCAGAAACTCCAGACACTTTTCCCAAAAGTTCATTCACGTTACTTAAAGGATGGAAATAAGTATAAGTAACATCAGAAACAGTGATGCTTTTTGTGGAAACAATTTTGGCAAAAATTTTATTTTGCAAGGCAATTTTTGTCAATTTTGCCAAATCACGGGCGGTAATATATTGATTATCATCATCAAAACCTATCGGGTTGGAGAAATGTGTATCGGTAAGATTTAAAGAAGCGGCTTTTTTATTCATCATTGCTACAAAATTTTCTATACCTCCAGGATAATTTTCTGCAATAGTATATGCTGCATCGTTAGCCGAGTGAACCAAAGAACCATAAAGAAGTGCTTCAAAAGAAATTTTTTCCCCATTTACTAAACCCATTC
>Ga0101944_10004304_pt1 | contig 17903 bp, 12 predicted proteins | sample DewCreD2012metaG_FD_75245 | JGI IMG/M metagenome (GOLD analysis project Ga0101944, IMG submission 75245) | Hot spring sediment bacterial and archeal communities from British Columbia, Canada, to study Microbial Dark Matter (Phase II) - Dewar... ... | reverse complement strand
GCTTCCCCATGAAACGCCGGATGGCCGGCCGGGCGTTTTCGTCGCCCTGACGATGCCGCCGGCGCGCCGCGCAGACCTGGCCAGCGAGCTGGCGCAGCGCGTGGTTTTGGCGACGCTCATCCCCACTTGCGCCATCTTCGATGCGATGGCGGCCAGCGTGACGGCGCGTCAGCGCATTGACCTGCACGCCCTGATTGCGACTCGCTGGCAGCGACGGCGGCTGGAGTGCCGGCTGCGATGGCCTTGAGCCAGTCGGGCAGATCGGCGGTTGAAGCCGTGGCAGGCTCCTGTGATGGGGCCGGTTCTTCCTCGCGCAGCCAATCGGGCAGGTCCACGCCTGGCGTGGCTGTCTCATCGGTAGTTGCCACTGCGGGCGTTTCGCGCAGCCACTCGGGCAGGTCGGTCTCGTCAATCTCAACATCGGGAATCTCTAAGTCCGGAAGCCGTCCGCCGCCGGGCCGATCGCCCGATGCGCGTTCGTCGAGCGCCGCGGCTGCCTCGGTGTGCATGGCTGACAGCTGGCTGAGCCAATCGGCGGTCCCGGCATCGGCGGCTGCGTCGGTGGCGGGCGCCGTCGGCTCGGCTGCCGGGCTGACCTCACCGGCGGCAATGCGTTGCAGCCACTCTGGCAACTCGGCTGGTTGTGCCGTGTCAGCAACATCGCCGACGGTGGTGGCGTGGGGTTGCCACCTCTCCGTTTCTGCATCTTCCACATCCTCAGTCGGCGTCGCTTCGGCGCGCGAGACCAGCGCGCGCAGCCAGTCGGGCGTTTCATCCGCCGACGCGGAGATGCCAGCCGGCTGAGGGGGTACGCCGTCCTCGGCCAGCAGCTCATCGCCCACCCCCTGCAGCCAATCAGGTATCTCGAACTCCTCTTCAGACCGGGGCTGGTCACTCATGGGTGTCGTCTCCTCTCCGTCGAAATCCGTCTTGCGGTCGACCGATGACGTGGACCTGTCTGGCAGTCCATCGCCGAGCACGCTCAACGCCGGGGTTGATGGCTCGGCGAGCCGCTCGATCATGGGGGTGGGTCCAGGGAAGAGAGAATCTGGACCAAACAGCAGCTCGGCGTAAACGTGCTCAGGATCCAGCGCCTGAGCGACGGCCAGATAGGGCTGCGCCTCGTCTGGCTGCGGGCTGGACAGCCAGGCAGCCGCCACGATGAGATGCGCCTTCAACGCTTTGGGCAGGGCATTCAGGACACGCTGACAGATGTTGACCGCTTCCGTCGGTTGACCATTCCGCCAGAGGATTTCCGCCAGCGCGACCAACACATCATAACGGTCGGGTTCTTCCTGCAAGACCGAGTCGAACTCCTGGATGGCCTTGTCACACAGGCCATTGCGGGCATAGATGCGTGCCAGTGCGGCGCGGGACATCTCGTGCTGGTCGGTTGCCAGCCGGGCATCTGACTCCAACAGGCGGTTCATCTGGTGGCGCAGCTCGGGGTCAGCAGGGAAGAGGTCGTATGCTCGCGCCAGGTGCGTGCGGGCGAGGCGAAGGTTGCCCAGGGCTTGATGCACTCGCGCCAGTCCCAGGCGAGCGGCAGCGTTTTCAGGGTCGCAGCTCAGGACCCACGAAAACTGCGCTGCCGCGTCCAGATAGTTGCCCATTCCGAGGAGCGACTGCGCCAGCAGCTCGTGCCCCTGGACGTAGTCAGGATACCGGCGCAGGATGTGTTCTGCGATCCGGCGCGCGGCCGCATACTGGCCGCTGGCGATCAGTGATGCAGCCTCCTGCCGATACTCACCCAGGTGTACCTGACTCATCACCCCTCGTCTCGTGTCCGTCGTTGACCACCTTACCGAAATGGCTGCACCTCTGTAACCATTATGCACGCTTTTGCGCATGTTGTCAATTCACATAAATCGAGGGAGGAGAGGACAGCTGGCAGGGTGAGGGGCTGATGCAAAGATCACCTCGCGCTCGCTGAAAGACGCGAGGCAGGGTGAGGAGCCGACGCGGTCGCCGTGGGGGTGCTCAACTGAGCCGGCGGATCACGGCCACGACGCGGCCCTGGATGGCGAGATTGGATTCGTCTACATAGATCGGTTCCATCTGGCTGTTCTCAGGCTGCAGCCGGATGCGATTGCCTTCACGATAGAAGCGTTTGAGGGTGGTAGCCTCCTCGTTGATCAGCCACGCGGCCACCATATCGCCGTTGTTGGCTGTCTGTTGGTGTTTCATCACGACAAAGTCACCATCGTTGATGAATGCGTCAATCATGGAGTTGCCGCGCACCTGCAGGGCATAGATGCCATCCGCAGAGGGCACGAGATCGCGGGTAATCTCCAGCGTATCCTCGCTGGTGGCACTCTCCGGGACGGGGATTGGCTCACCGGCGGCGATGCGCCCCAGGAGCGGGACCGATATCACATTCGGGCGCAGGGGGGAGGCGTCTGCGGCCTGGTTGATCTTGATGCCGCGTGAGACGGTCCTGTCGCGGGTAATGTAGCCAGCCTTCTGCAGGATATTCAGATTGTAGTTCACCACCGAGGTGGATGAAATGCCCACCGCGTCGCCGATCTGGCGGATTGACGGTGGATAGCCATTGTCCAGGATGAAGCTCCTGATAAACTCGACGATGCGGGTCTGGCGCTCGGACAGTCCCATAGGGCGTACCTCCTGGCTGCGAGCCTCTCACTCGATCATTTGTGCTACACTCATTGTACCACGAACGGCTGTTCTATGTCAAGCCTGATTTCAGGTGGGCGTAGGGTTGCCGTCAGATTTGGGGATTGACAGCACAACAATTCCCGGTGTATACTGAAGCTAGCGAGGATGGGGAGACGATCAGGCTATGGGTGTCCTGGCGTTGGACAAGTGCATACGGGCTATGCGGAGCAGTGGGGCTGATACGTCCCAGTGCTCTTTTTTTCATTTGCGAGGTAGCCTGTGGGAGGGCCCAATCTATCGTGCGAAAGGGGTGGCTGATCAATGGACTCGAGCATGATCGGTAAGATCGAAAAGGCGATGCGTTACGCGCAGGAGCCGGACCGCATCAGTTTCGAGGAGTTCAGGCTGTGTTTCAGTGGTGACCACAAGTCGCACGTTGTGTCGTACCACGCAGGGGAGTGGCGCTGCGATTGCGAGTTCTTCGCGACACGCGGCGTCTGCAGCCACGTGATGACGCTGGAGCGGGTGCTGATGGGCATGGTGGAGCCGGCGGTGGCAACCCCGATGCCCGCCTGACAGCCAATTGAATAAGATGACGACGAGCGCCACCGCACGCGGTGGCGCTCGTCTTATGTCCGACCAGTGCCGGTGTCTCAAGGCAGGTTTGATGTTCCCATCAGAAACGCATCACAGTCACGCGCTGCCCCCCGCCCTTCGTTAATCGCCCACACCACCAGACTCTGACCCCGCCGCATATCGCCGGCTGCAAATATGCCCTCAACGTTGGTTGCGTAGCGACCCGGGGCGGTCTTGACGTTGGAACGCGCGTCGCGCTCGATGCCCAGTGCATCCAGGAGGTGGCTCTCCGGCCCGGTGAAACCCATTGCAAGGAGTACCAGCTGAGCCGGCCAGACCCGTTCGGTGCCGGGAATCTCGGACGGCACCGGGTGCTTGCCGTTGTTCGACGGGCGCGACCACGCCACACTCACGGTATGGACTTCGGCCACGCAGCCGGAGCGGTCACCCACAAAGCGTTTGGTCAGAGTCGCAAACTGACGTGGATCCGCACCGAAGCGCGCCACTGCTTCCACGTGGCCGTAGTCAAGCCGGTAGATGCGTGGCCATTCGGGCCACGGGTTGTCGGGGGGCCGCCGGTCAGGGGGGCGCTCCATGATCTCGAACTGGACGATGCTGCGGCAACCCTGACGCAGGGCCGTCGCCACGCAGTCTGTCCCGGTGTCGCCGCCGCCGATGACGATCACATCCTTGCCCCTGGCATTCAGTGACGATGGCACGGCGATCGGGCCGGAGGAACGAAAACCGCCTGCGATGAGCGCTTGCGTCGCCGCCTGCAGGTAGTCCACCGCGAAATGAATTCCCTGGAGGTGTCGTCCCTCGATGGGCAGGTCGCGCGGCTGGGTGGCCCCTCCGCACAACACCACAGCGTCGTATTCCCTGAGCAGCCGCTCGGCCGGGTAGGTGCGTCCCACATCCGTGCCGGTCACGAAGGTAACGCCCGCCGCGGCCATCACGTCGAGGCGTCGTTGAACCAGACGCTTGTCGAGTTTCATGTTGGGGATGCCGTACATCAGAAGACCGCCAGCCCGGTCAGCTCGCTCATAGACAGTCACGGAGTGACCGACGCTGCAGAGTTGATCAGCGCACGCCAGCCCGGCCGGGCCTGAACCGACCACAGCCACCCGCTTGCCGGTGGGCACGCGACCACGCCGGGGCGTCACCCAGCCTTCAGCGAACCCCCGATCGGCGATGGCACATTCGATATTCTTGATCGTGACCGGTGGGTTGTCAATACCCAGAACGCACGATCCTTCGCACGGCGCCGGACACACGCGCCCGGTGAACTCCGGGAAGTTGTTGGTCTTGTGCAAGCGCTCCAATGCAGCGCGCCACAATCCCCGGTAGACGAGATCATTCCATTCCGGGATCACGTTGTGGATTGGGCAGCCCGCGGCCATACCGCTTATCAGCGTGCCGGTGTGACAGAAGGGAATACCACAGTCCATGCACCGTGCGGCTTGCGTCTGAAGGATATCCTCGTCCGTCTCCAGATGGAATTCCAGCCAATCGTCCATCCGTTCTGCGGCCGGGCGATCAGGCGCGCTCCGGCGTTCATACTCCAGGAAGCCTGTTGGTTTACCCATAGTCTCCTCAACCTGCCTTCGTGACTGCTAATCCCCGGTGCGGCGTTGGCTCCAACACTAATTCCCGCCGACGCGTGCCACGTCCATTTTGTTCACGTCAAACGCCACCATAAAGGCTTCCGCTTCGCTCATGCCCTGAGCCACGACACTATCAACCGCTTCCAGTACTCGTTTGTAGTCCTTTGGTATCACCCGGACAAAGGATGGCACCGCGGCGGGCCATCCCTGTAGAATGCGTCGGGCCTTCTGGCTGCCGGTGTGGTCCGCGTGACGCATCACCATCTGGTACACTTGCTCGATCTCGGTATCGTCGGTCAATGCCTCAAGCCAGACCATCGCGTGGTTACACAGCTGCGGAAACTTGCCGCTCTCGTCGAGCACGTAGGCGATGCCGCCCGACATACCGGCCGCAAAGTTGCGGCCGGTGCGACCCAGCACCACGACGCGACCGCCGGTCATATACTCACAGCCGTGGTCGCCAACTCCTTCGACGACCGCCAGAGCACCGCTGTTGCGGACTGCAAAGCGTTCACCTGCCAGCCCACTGATATAGGCTTCACCACTGGTTGCGCCATAGAGAGCCACATTGCCCACGATGATGTTCTCGTCGGCACCGAATGTGGCCGCCTGGGGCGGCCGGACGATGATCTTGCCGCCCGATAGGCCCTTGCCGAGGTAATCGTTGGCGTCGCCCTCGAGGTAGAGCGTAATGCCCCGCGGGATGAAGGCGCCGAAGCTCTGGCCCGCCGAGCCCTCAAAGTAAAGCCGGATTGTATCCTCGGGCAGGCCGGACGCACCATACCGCCGGGTGACCTGGCTGCCCAACATCGTCCCGACGGCCCGATTGGCGTTGCGCACCGGCAGCGTTGCGACGACCGGTACACCGTGCTCCAGGGCCGGGCGGCACAGCTCCAGTAGCACCCGGTAGTCGAGCGTCCGCTCAAGGCCGTGGTCCTGGGCGACACTGTGGTGACGTCCGACGGTTGCCGGGACGTTCGGTTGCTGAAGGATTGCCGAAAAGTCCAGGTGTCGTGCCTTCCAATGCTGCACGTCGGATCGCATTGCCAGGCGGTCGGTTCTCCCGACCATCTCCTCGACGGTGCGGAAGCCCAACCGTGCCATCAGCTCCCGCATCTCTTGAGCGATGAAACGCATCAGGTTGACGACGTAAGCGGGGTCGCCCGTGAAGTTGCGGCGCAACTCGGGATTTTGGGTGGCAACGCCGACCGGACAGGTGTCTAGGTGACACACGCGCATCATCACGCAGCCCAACGCCACCAGCGGCGCTGTTGCAAAGCCGAACTCCTCGGCGCCGAGGAGCGCCGCGATAACGACATCGCGACCCGTCTTCAGCTGGCCATCCGTCTCGAGAATGACCCGATCGCGGAGGTTGTTGAGGAGCAGTGTCTGATGGGTCTCGCTGAGCCCCAGCTCCCATGGCAAGCCAGCGTGCTTGATGCTGGATCGTGGCGACGCTCCGGTGCCACCGTCGAAGCCGCTGATGAGAATGACGTCAGCGCCGGCCTTGGCCACGCCGGCGGCGACGGTGCCCACACCGACCTCAGCAACCAGCTTGACGCTGATACGCGCTTCCGGGTTGGCATTCTTCAGGTCATAGATGAGTTGCGCCAGGTCCTCAATCGAGTAGATATCGTGGTGTGGCGGCGGTGAGATCAATCCCACGCCAGGCGTCGAGTGGCGCACCTCCGCGATCCATGGATAGACTTTGTGACCGGGAAGCTGTCCCCCTTCACCCGGCTTGGCACCTTGCGCCATTTTGATCTGGATTTCCTGCGCATTGATCAGGTACTCGCTGGTCACACCGAAGCGGCCGGAGGCCACCTGCTTGATCGCGCTATTGCGCGAATCGCCGTTCGGATCGCGAACATAGCGTGCCGGATCCTCCCCACCTTCACCGGTATTGCTCTTGCCGCCAATCCGATTCATCGCGATGGCAAGTGCCTCGTGTGCTTCCTTGCTGATCGAGCCATACGACATGGCACCGGTCTTGAAACGCCGACATAACGACTCAACCGACTCAACTTCCTCCAGTGGGACAGGTTGCGCCGGGAACTTGAACTCGAGCAGTCCGCGCAGGGTGCCGAGGTGTTCACTCTGATCGTTAATCTGGCGGGCATAGTCCCGATAGATGTCATAGCTGCCGGTGCGACAGGCCAGCTGCAACGTGTGCACCGACTTTGGATTCCATAGGTGATACTCGCCTTCATATCGCCACTGGTACTCGCCGCCAACATCCAGCGTCAGATCCTCTGGCTGGCGTTCGGCAAACGCCTCGGCGTGACGCAGTGTCACTTCCCGGGCGATGACGTCTATGCCGATGCCGCCCACGCGCGATGGAGTCCAGGTGAAGTAGCGGTCAACAACGCTGCGGTCAAGGCCGACCGCTTCGAATATCTGGGCGCCGAAGTAGCTCTGCAGCGTCGAGATGCCCATCTTTGAAGCAATCTTGACAATGCCTTTCACGATGGCCTTGACCAAGTTCTTCTCAGCCTCGGCGTAGGTCATGTTGGTGAGCAGACCCTCCTGGATCATGTCGGCCAGCGACTCGTACAGCAGGTATGGGTTGATCGCCGAGGCGCCGTAGCCTACCAGCGTTGCGAAATGGTGCACTTCGCGCGGCTCGCCCGATTCCAGGATCAGGCTGACGCGAGTGCGGGTACCTTGCCGGATGAGGTGGTGGTGCAGACCCGACACAGCCAACAGTGCGGGAATGGGCGCGTGGTCGCGATCCACGCCGCGGTCGGAGAGAATGAGAATGTTGACACCCTGTTCGATCGCCAGATCGGCGGCTCGACACAGGTCGCTCATCGCTTGCTCCAGGCCCGGGCCATCGTCGGCTGCTCGAAAGAGAATCGGCAGCGTGCAACTGGCAAAACCGGTCCACTTGACGTTGCGCAGGCGGGCCAGATCAGCATTGGTGAGTATCGGCGACTTGAGCCGAATCTGATGGCAGCTCTCCGGGCCCGGCTCCAGCAGGTTACCCTCGCTGCCCAGGATCAGATCGGTCGCGGTGACCAGTTCCTCACGGATGGCGTCAATGGGGGGGTTGGTGACCTGGGCAAACAGCTGCTTAAAATAGTTGTACAGCAGCTGTGGCCTGGCCGACAGCACCGCAAGGGGCGTATCGGTGCCCATCGAACCAAGCGGCTCGACACCCTGTTCGGCCATGGGTGCCACTACGACGCGCAGGTCCTCGTAGGTATAGCCGAAAGCGCGTTGGAGGCGCACCAGCGAAGCACGGTCCAACTCGGGCGCCGCAGGGGTGGGCTCGGCTGGCAGGTGTTCCAACTCAACCAGATGCTCATTAAGCCAGATGCGGTAGGGCTGGGCAGTCGCGATGTCGTGCTTCAGCTCGTCATCCTGCACGAGGCGGCCTTGCTCGGTGTCAATCAACAACATGCGTCCGGGCTCGAGCCGGCCCTTGTAGGCCACCCGCTCAGGCGGAATGTCCAGCACGCCAACTTCCGACGCCATCACGACCAGATCGTCCTTGGTGACGTAGTAGCGTGCTGGCCGCAATCCGTTGCGGTCCAAAACCGCCCCGACGCGCACGCCATCGGTAAAACCGATCGCTGCCGGTCCATCCCAGGGCTCCATCAGAGCGCTGTGAAACTCATAGAAAGCTTTCTTCTCGTCACTCATGTGTTGGTGATTGGACCATGGCTCGGGTACCAGCATCATGACTGCGTGCGGAAGCGAGCGCCCGCTCAGGACAAGGAACTCGAGGACATTGTCCAGAATGGCCGAGTCACTGCCTTCTTGATTGATGATCGGCAAAATCTTCTCCAGGTCGTCACCAAATAATGACGACTTGAACATTGCCTGGCCGGCGTGCAGCCAGTTGATGTTACCGCGCAGCGTGTTGATCTCGCCGTTGTGGATGATGTAACGATAGGGGTGAGCTCGATCCCAGCTGGGGAATGTGTTGGTGCTGAAACGGGAGTGGATCAGTGCCAGAGCGGACTCGACCGCCGGGTGCGACAGATCGGGATAGAAGGCCTCCAGTTGCTCAGCCTTCAACATCCCCTTGTAGACGATGGTGCGGTGTGAGAGACTGCTTACGTAGAAGAACGAACCGAAAGGCACCTGCCCGGGGCGGCTGACCATATCGCGCAAGCGACGGGCGCGCACATCGTTTTCGATCCGCCGCCGTATGACGTACAGCCGGCGCTCAAAGGCCATATCGTCTTGGAGGCGCGGGTCGCGGCCGATAAACACCTGACGCACGAACGGTTTGGTGGCGCGAGCGGTGGAACCGAGGCTGGTGGGGTCGGTTGGCACCGTGCGCCAGCCGAGGACGGTCTGGCCTTCGTCCCGGATGATGTCCTCGAAGCATTGCTCACAGATGCGTTCGGACCGAGCCTTGTCGGTCGGTGAGAGAAATACCATGCCCACGCCGTACTGACCGGCCGGCGGCAGATCAATGCCGATCTCCCAGCAGGCTTTCTTCAAGAAGGCGTGGGGCATCTGCAACATGATACCGGCGCCGTCACCGGTGTTGGGGTCGGCGCCAGTGGCGCCACGATGACCGAGGTTCTTCAACACAGTCAGCGCCTGACGCACGATCGTGTTGGACTTGCGTCCCTTGATGTCCACGACGAAACCGATGCCACACGCGTCGTGCTCATAGCGCGGCTGATAGAGTGTGCTCTGCCACGGATACCCGTCAGGTTGTACCATATCTGCACCCATCCCAACACCAAGATAGTCTTCGTGATGGAGCGCTGCCACGTTTGCTCCTGCAACACTGTTTGACTGGAGCACTGGAAGCGAATACTGCCCCAAATGTCAACGACCACGCGGCTTCGAAGACACGCGTGGTCTCAACATTGAGGGCCGGTGACCTGCCGGCCACAACTCATCAATGAAAGGGTCTCAACCGCGAGACGGGCGGTCCATACAGCGGAGGGTAATGCGTCAGCTACGATGAACGCGCACAACAATACCAAATAGCAGCAAGGGTGTCAAATCTATGGATAACTACAAGGCCGGCTGCCATTCCGGGACGCGATCCTGAAAGTTGTATCCCAAATGCTGTAGCATGCTATAATATGGTGACTGATCTTCTGGTTCGCTCTATGCGCGCAATCTGGCGCAGCGGGATCATTCGTGGTGTTTCGGCTGTCTGTATTCAGGTGCGCGGGCTCATTTCACCCAGGGAGACGCAATCCGGCTGGAGGATGCCTTGAAACACACTGTGTTGGTTGCTGATAGTGACCAGGCGTTTGCAACCATCCTACGTGAGGCATTGGAGGCAACCGGCGAGTATGCCGTCACGGCGGTGCCGACGGCGGGTGCGGCGCTGGATGCGGTTCGCGACCGACCCTTCGATATGGTTATCCTGGACTCGGCGCTGGCGGATGTCCCCCTGATCGTGGTGATCGAGACGGTGCGAGCGACCTGGCCGGCCATCCGTGTCATGTTGATCCCGCGGGCCAACAACCGCATCCCGGCCGAGTTGCGGGCAGTCGAGGTGCAGGGACTGTTGCCAAAGCCCTTCTTTGTCGAGGATTTGCCATCCATTGTCCGCCACGCGATGGAGCTGGACGACGCGATCCCCCTGTCCCGGCTGGCAGAGCTGGCCGACGATGCACCGGTGACTCTCTCTGACATTGAGGCGGAAGTGTTTCTCAGGATGGCAGAACCTTCCCCAGTGGTCAGCCTGCCGCAGCTGACCCCTCTGTCTGAATCGGAACTGGCGGCTGACGACGCTTCGGTCGAGGCAAGGCCGACGGCTGTAGCGCCGGTGGATGCGCCATGTTCAACCGAGGCTGCGGTCGCTCAGATTACCGAGCCGGTCGCGAAGCCGGAGCGGTCAGCTGATGCTGCTGCCGTGGCTCCCGGGGAGTCCTTACCCTCGATGGGAGTGGTCACACCATCAGCGCCGCCGCGCGAGTCGAAAAACAGCGTTACACTGGCCTCGCCGGCGTCTCGGGTGACGATCCCCGGCGCTGAAGACAGCGACAGGTCATCGGGCGACGGGAGTCGTTATGCCGGGCTGGCGCCCATCATTCGTGCCCTGGAGCGGGAGCTGTCCCTGCGAGCCGTTGTGGTCACGAGCGGCAATCGGGTCATCGCGTCCGGCGGTGCCGTCAATCCCGCGCAACAGACTGACCTGGCGCGACTGATCGCTGATCGAATGGAGTCGTCGTCCCGCCTGATGGGGCTGCTCGGCGACCTGGCCGCGCCGGTGGACCTGGTGCTCGAGGAAAGCCGCGACGTCCGCGTGTACACTGTTCGGGTCACAGGCGATGTACTGCTGACGGTTGCAACCGATCCCGACCTTCCGTTGGGCTCGTTGCGTTACCGCACCCGTCAGGCGGCCGAACAGATCGTCGCTGCGCTGAGCCGCGTTGGATAGGGCTGCAGATTGTGACCTACTCCCGGGGAGACCGTAAGGCGTAAACGGTGCTCTTCGACCAGCCTGAGCGCTGTGCCACCTGACGGGCGGCCTCGGAGTGACTCATACCCCCGGCCAGGAGTTCAGCCAGGGCAATGCACACCTCGTCCCGACTCCAACGTTCCCTCGGAGCGGCGCCCGCGACGACCAGGGTAAACTCGCCGCGCGGCTCACGGGCCTTCCATTCGGCGCAGGCTCCGGCGAGTGTGCCGCGCCACACCTCCTCGTGGAGCTTGGTCAGCTCGCGACAGACAGCGCAGCGTCGCTCACCCCCGAACGTGGCCACGAGGTCGGTCAGGGTGGCAAGCAGGCGGTGCGGAGCTTCGAACATGATCAGAGTGGCGCGTTCGTCAGCCAACTCCACCAGCTGTTGTCGTCGCTCAGCCGCCCGGCGTGAAAGAAAGCCCACAAACAGGAAACGATCGGTGGGCAGCCCGCTGACTGACAGCGCCGCTACCAGCGACGACGGTCCCGGAATCGGCACCACCGCAATGTCGTGTTCCAGTGCCGCGCACACCAGTTCGTAGCCAGGGTCGGACAACACGGGCGTGCCGGCTTCGGATACCAGTGCCACCGAACCAAGGCGCAGGGTCTCCAGCAACTGGTCAAGGCGCTTCAGCTTGTTGTGCTCGAAGTAACTGATGAGGGGTTTGCGGATGCCGAAGTGTGCGAGCAGCCGGCCGGTCGAGCGTGTGTCCTCGGTCGCGACGGCGTCACACTCGCGCAACACTCGCAGGGCGCGCAGCGTGATGTCTTCCAGGTTGCCGATTGGCGTGGCGACGAGGTACAACGTACCCATCAGTCGCCGCCGGAATCGCCGCTGACATCTGCCAGGGCCGTGCGCACCGACTCGATGAGTCGGTCATCCTGCTCTGGCAGCACCGTGCGCGCATCGAGCAGCACCCGCCCCATGTCAATGCGGGCAATGATCGGCTGGCTCCGAGCCTGCAGCGACTGTCGCAAACGGTCAGCCAGGGCGTCTGGCGACGGCACAGTGAGGGCCAGGGCGTAGCTCGGCAGGGTCTGCCCCGGCAGGCTGCCACCGCCCACGGTCGATCGGGATGCCACCACCTCGGCCTGCGGATAGCCGATCTGGCTTGCCCAGCGGCGTGCGCGTCGCCGCAGGTTCTGCGGCGATGCGGCTATCATGCGCCAAACCGGAATCTCCGTTGCGGCCGTGCCATCCTGGTAGGCCAACAGCGTTGCCTGAAGCGCGGCCAGAGTGACTTTGTCCACCCGCACGGCCCGGGCCAGAGGATGTTTTCTGAGACGTTTGATCAGCTCCGCCTGTCCAAGGATCAGACCTGCCTGCGGCCCACCCATCAGCTTGTCGCCGCTGGCTGTGATTAATGCAGCACCAGCGGCAACACTTTCCTGCAACGTTGGTTCGTGCGTCAGGCCGAACTGAGCGGTGTCGAGCAGGGTGCCGCTGCCGAGGTCGTCCATAACCGGCACGCCGTGCGCCGCGCCGAGGGCAACCAGCTCGGCCAGTGTCGGTTCGTGAGCAAAGCCGGTGATGCTGAAGTTGCTGTGGTGAACGCGCAGGATCAATGCCGTGTTGATCGGATGGATTGCCTCGGCGTAGTCGGCGACATAGGTGCGATTGGTTGTGCCAACCTCCACCAGCTGGGCACCACTCTGACGCATCACGTCCGGGATGCGAAAACCACCGCCGATTTCCACCAGCTGGCTGCGTCCGATGATCACCTGACGTTCGTGGGCAAGCGCTGTCAGGACCAGCAACACGGCGGCGGCGTTGTTGTTCACGACTAGGGCGTCTTCTGCGCCGGTCAGACGACTCAGCAGGCTGGCGGCGTGTACATAGCGCGAGCCACGCTCGCCAGTTTCCATGTCGTACTCCAGGTTGCAGTAGCCGTGGCTGACTTCTGCCGCTGCCCGGCGAGCTCGATCGGACAGGGGGGCCCGTCCCAGGTTGGTGTGTACCACGACGCCGGTCGCGTTGATGACGGGGTAAAGGCTCGGCGCATCCTGTGCGCGCAGGTAGGTCGCCGCCCGGGCCAGGATCTCTTCCTCAGTCGGCAGTGTGCCGGCGCCCGCTGTTATTGTCTGCCGGACAGCCTGAACGGTTGACCGGAGCGCATCTACCACGCGCGCATGGCCGTATTCGGAGAGCAGAGCAGCGGTGTCAGCCATCTCCAGCAGACGGCTGACGCTCGGCAAGCGACGCAGCTCGGTCTTACCCACGGCCGCTCACTCCCTGCCGCGGGTCAGAAAGAATGCCTCGGTCAACGCCAGGACTCCGCCGATGATCGCGGCAATCGTCAACGTCAGGTGATCCTCTTTCTGCAACCAGGCACACAGAACACCGAACAGGGCAACGCTCACCCCTTCACGCATCAGACGCAGGGGGTCCCGGCGCAACCAGTTCGTCCGGGCGAAGCGGTGGTTGAGGTAGGCTGCAACCAGCACTGTAAGACCGATCAGAGCGGTGGCAATGAGAGTCAGGAAGACAGCCTGCATCAGCTCGGTCGGCTGGGTATGAGTGACCACATACCACAGTCCGGCCGTGCTCAGGCCGAAGATCAACACACCCACTGCAACCCACGCGCGAAGAGACACACGCAAGGCCCTTCCCGACCGGGCGGACGCTACGGACTGAACCGTTCGAATTATACCCCGTTTTGCGACGACAGGCGATTCGATGGCTAGCCCGACAGAGTGTGTGTTACGCCGGGCCGCTGCGCATCGCGTTGATCGTCTCGCGCAATCCGCGGGCGAAGGTTACTTGGGGTCGGTAGTCCAGCCGACGCCGGGCCTGCCTCAGGCTGGCTGAAGAGTGCAGCACATCGCCGGGACGGGGTGGGAGGTGCTGTACCTGGACGCGCTCCGGTCCCAGCAGCTGCCGCAGGCGAGCCACCAGATCGAGCAACGAGTACCGTCGACCGGCAGCGACGTTGATGACGTGGCCCACGGCGTCCGCCGCCGTGCACGCTAACAGATTGGCCGATACCACGTTCGACACATAGACAAAGTCGCGCGACTGAGTGCCGTCTCCATAGATCGTGAGTGGCTCGCCCGCCAGGGCCGCGGCGATGAAGCGTGGAATCACCGCCGAATAGGGCGACGCCGGATCCTGGCGTGGCCCGAATACGTTGAAGTACCGCAGTGCCACGGTGGGCAGACCATAGACCTCGGTGAAGGCCCGGCAATACGCCTCGCCGGCCAGTTTTGAGGCAGCGTAGGGTGAGAGAGGCGCTGCGGCCATAGCTTCGTGTTTCGGCAGGCGTGGGTCGTTGCCGTACACGGCGCACGACGATGCAAACACCACACGCCGCACGCCGGCGTCGCGCGCCGCTTGCAACACATTCAGCGTGCCGGTGACGTTCACCGCATGCGTGCTTGCAGGATCGGCCACCGACAGTGTGACCGAGGCCAACGCCGCCTGATGCAGGACATACTCTACCCCTCTCATCGCTGACGCAACCACGGCCTGGTCGCGAATGTCGCCTTCGATGATCTCGACGTGGTTGGGCAGAGCCGTCAGGTTGGCGCGTCGTCCCGTGCTGAAATTGTCCAACACCCGGACGCGTTGATTGCGCTTCACCAGCTCGTGCACCAGGTGCGATCCAATGAAGCCAGCACCGCCGGTCACCAGGTACATTGTGGCCCCCTCTTTGCAGCGTTGCTGTTCACAGCTTGACGATCCTGGCCCGGCCGGGCGCTATGCCCCGCAAGGCATTGCGGGTGTCCACGATCAGCTGGGTATGTGCGGTCACCCACTCCCAATCGTAGTTCGGGTGGTTTGTGACAATGACGACGCAATCAGCCGCTTCCAGTTCCGCTTCGGTAAGCGCCACCGAGTCCAAATGGAATTCCTGATGCTCAAGGTGTGGCACGTACGGGTCGTGGTAGACGAGAGAAGCCCCTCGCTGGAACAGCAGCCGAATGATCTCAAATGCCGGGCTCTCGCGCGCATCATTGACGCCCGGTTTGTAGGCAACGCCCAGGATCAACACCCGCGCGCCGTTGACCGCCTTGCGAAAGGTGTTCAGACCCTCCGTCACCCGATCCACCACGTGGTGCGGCATCTGAGTGTTAATCGTGTCGGCCAGATCAATGAAGCGTGTGGTGTAGTTGAGCGTGCGCAGCTTCCACGATAGATACAGGGGGTCAATAGGCAGGCAATGGCCACCCAGGCCGGGCCCGGGATAGAATGGCATGAAGCCGTAGGGCTTGGTGGAGGCGGCGTCAATGACCTCCCACACGTCCAGTCCCAGCTTATTGCAGATAAGTGCCATCTCATTGACAAGTCCGATGTTGACGGCGCGGAAGGTATTCTCCAGGAGTTTTACCATCTCGGCCGCGCGCGTTGACGACACCGGCACCAGCCGTTCGACGGCGTGGCTGTACAGCGCCATGGCCACGTTCAGACAGGCTGGCGTCGCGCCCGCGATGACTTTGGGTGTATTGCGCACGCCATAGACCGGGTTGGCGGGGTCAACGCGCTCGGGGGAAAAGGCCAGGAAGACGTCGTGGCCAACCTGGAAGCCGGCAGCTTCGATGCGCGACAGCAGGAGTTCATCGGTGGTGCCCGGATAGGTGGTGCTCTCGAGCACGACCAACATGTCGGGGTGCGCGTGGCACATAATCTGGTCAACCGCTGCCACAATGTAAGAGATGTCCGGGTCGCGGGTCTTGCTGAGCGGAGTCGGGACGCAAATAATCACGGCGTCAGCATCGCGTAACACCGCGCCATCGCCGGTGGCCGAGAGCAAGCGACGGTCAACGAGGTCAGCGACGAGAGCGTCGGGCACGTCAAGCACGTAACTCCGCCCTGAGTTGATCATCTCGATCTTGCGGTCATCCACCTCGAGGCCGGTCACCGAAAATCCGGCGCAGGCGAATTCGACGGCCAGAGGCAATCCGACGTAACCCAGCCCGATGATGGCGATACGCGCCTGACGGGTGGCGATGCGGTTCAGGATTTTAAGAGCATCCTTGGTCTCGGCCATTGCGGCTTGGCCTCCTGTAGTGTGTACACAAATGAGGTGTGCCAGAGTCAGCCGAGTTGCAGACTGGCAAGGGGAAACCAGTCGCTCGGATGTGCCGGCACGGCAATGTCGTCAGGTTCGAGAACCTGCCACTGGGCCGACACGCGCCGGGCCTCCATCGCCAGCGCGATGTTGGCCATGGCAATGCCGCCGTCGTAGAGGCAGTATTCCTCGCTTGGCCCCTTTCCGTATTTAGGGTTGTTTCGGGTGACGAACAGTACAAGACGCCCGGCGTGCCACAGGAATCGCCACGGCTGAGCATTGCAGGCCGAGGGAGCGCGGGCCGCGGCGAGGATGAGCGGGCGCAGCGCTTCTGGGGGCTGGGTCGGATTGTCCGCGCTGTCCTGGAAGAAGATGCGGCTGAGCTCTGGCTCGCGTGTGCGGCCCAGAGCGGTGCGGAGCAGGCGGTTGAATGACTGCCCGGTCAGCGATTCGGCGGGCCGTCCGAAGACCACGAATGCGCCGATGCGGCCGCCAGCGGGAATGTCAAGCAGACGGCGCATCTCGTCTTCCCTGGGCAGGGCACCGGTGTAGCACGAACCGACACCCAGAGCCGTCATCCGCACCACGATTTGTTCAACCCGATAACCCAGGTCGGTCAGCAGGTGACGCTCTCCCACGATGTAAGGCGCCAACGCGTGGGGTGGTGTGATCAGCCGCCCGTAGCCGCCCAGGAGGGTGACCAGGTCCTGGCGGATCAGGTCATCGCGGCGGGTCACGACCATACGATTCGTGGCAACCAGGGGGCGCGCCGAGTCGGCCAGGTGCTGCACCTGCGCCAGAGTCTCGGGGTCGAGCGGCTCCTGAGCATAACGGCGCACCGACCGGCGGCTCAGAATGGCCTCGTACAGGTCTGGGGATTCCCTCAAGGCGGTCATTTCCACATCCCGCAAAGATAAATGGGCGTCACTCACCTCACCCCCGCCCCCTCTCCACACGGTGGAGAGGGGGTTAGGGGGTGAGGTCTGCGCCGCCATTTTCATTCATTGTGAGCTTGCAGCCGCTCACACAGGAACTCCTTGCTGCGGCTGCGAGACGTACACCCGGCCATTCGCCGGATATACGTCTCGCAATACCGGCTGTCAGCGCCCGGTAGGGCAGCGTTATTTGTCGAGCAGAGCCGCCACACCGGGCAGCACGCGACCCTCGAGGAACTCCAGTGAGGCGCCGCCGCCGGTCGAGATGTGGCTGAACTTGTCGGCCAGACCGCTCTTCTCGGCCGCCGCCGCCGAGTCGCCGCCGCCCACGATTGTGGTGGCGCCCTGCAAGCCAGCCAGCACCTTGGCAATGGCGAAGGTGCCTTCGGCGAAGCGCGGGAACTCGAACACACCCATCGGGCCGTTCCAGACGACCGTCTTGGCGCCCTGCAGCCGGTTTCCGAAGTGAGCCACGGTAGCCGGGCCGATATCGAGGATGCGCCAGCCGTCCGGCACTTCGTTGACAGGCACCACTTTCGACTGTGCGTCGGCTTCGAACTTGTCGGCCACCACGCAGTCCACCGGAAGGACCAGCTTGTCGCCGCTGTCCTTCAATAGCCCGCGTGCGGTGTCGAGCGCTTCATCCTCCACCAGTGAATCGCCGACATTGAGGCCCTGGGCCTTGAAGAATGTGTTGGCCATACCGCCGCCGATGAGCAACGCGTCCACTTTGCCGAGCAGATTCTGGATCACGGCGATCTTGTCGGAGACCTTG
>Ga0101944_10004303_pt1 | contig 17904 bp, 17 predicted proteins | sample DewCreD2012metaG_FD_75245 | JGI IMG/M metagenome (GOLD analysis project Ga0101944, IMG submission 75245) | Hot spring sediment bacterial and archeal communities from British Columbia, Canada, to study Microbial Dark Matter (Phase II) - Dewar... ... | reverse complement strand
CGCCCGGCAGGGCCGCCTGCAGGGCTTCGCCCCGGGCCAGCGGGATCCACGGGTCGCGCTCGCCCCACACGACGTGCGTCGGCGCCCGAATCGTCGCCAGCGGCTGGGCCAGCGCATTCCGGCCGCTGTCGCGCAGCACGCCCAACAGCGCCAGGTCCCAATCCTTCACCGACTGGACCTTGAGATAGCCCTCGCGCACAGCCTCGGTCACCACCTCCCGGACCACATACGCGCTGAGCTGAATCTCGGACAGGCGCTCGCGGGTCAGGAACAGCCGCAGCGCCAGCTGTCCCCAGCGCCGGAACGGGGGGAATTCGGCTACGACGCCGAGCTGCACCGGGACGCCGAAGATCGAGCCGCCGGGCCCGTCGCTCGCGGCCTCGCGCACGGCGCCGTCCACAAAAATCAGCGCCGTGACGCGCTCCGGGTGGCGCTGGGCAAAGTGCGCGATCACACTGCCGCCCATGCTGTGCCCCACCAGCGCGGCCCGCTCGATCCCGGCCGCCGTCATCACCTCGGCCACAAAATCCGCCTGCGATGGGTGCGAGTAATCCAGGTCGAAGCGCTTCTCGGACAGGCCGAAGCCTTTCAGGTCGAGCGCCAGCACCCGATAGCCCGCCGCCGCCAGCGCCGGCAGCGTATGGCGCCAGGTGTAAGTCAGCCCCCCGAAGCCGTGGACGAGGACCACGGCCGGGCCATCGCCGGGGCCGGCCTCCTGGATGAACGTGCGCGTGCCGGCCGCGTCCACGAAACGTCCGTCGGCCGCGGCCAGCGCCTCGGGCGGGAGACCGGCCGGGCCGGGGAGCGGGATCAGGTAGGGGACGACGAGCGCCGCGATCAGGATGACCGCCAGGGCAGTGAGCGCGACGCGTTGCCACGTTTTCATGAGAGCGTGTTGGAGCCGGGGGAGGTCGGCGCGGCGCCGGGCGGAGCCTACCTCAGCACCTGGGCCAGCGCTTCAGCCGCCGCCAGGCCGGAGAGGGCGGCGCCCTCCACGCGCGGCTCGCCGAACGCGTCGCCGGCGAAGGCCAGCGGCGGGACGCCCCCGACCAGCAGGCAACGTTCCGAATGGGCCGTCAGCGGGCGGGCGTAACGCCAGCGCTTGAGCTGGGCTTCCACGACGACCGCGTCTCCCAGCCAGGGCTTCACGGCGGCCTGGAGCCGGCCCAGTATGTCGGCCTCAGGCGAGTTGTAGTAACTGCGGCTGAACTCCGGATCGCCGTGGACGGTGATCACCGTGGCCCCGGCCGAGATGCCCTTCCGCTGGTTGTCGGCCGCCCAGCTCACCTGGCCGCCGGGCTCTTGCACGGCGCCCGGCTCCGGAAAGCGCGCCGGCCGGTCCAGGCGGAACAGTCCTGCCAGACATGGCGCATAACGGATTTCGCGCAGGGCGTCCAGGTCGGCGGCCGGCACCGGCGCGCGGCCCGTTTCGAGGAACGTGAGCGATTGGGGCACGGGCGCCGTGAGCAGCACGGCGCGGCAGGGGAAGATCCGGCCCTCGCCGTCCGTCACCTGCCAGCCATCCCGCACCGGCGAGAGCGCGCTGATCTTGGAATTCAATTGGACCTTCAGGTCCTGCGCCAGGGCTTTGGCCAGGGCGTTCATGCCGCCGGCCACGGCATACCGGGGATGGCCGTCTTCGGCCGGCGCGCCGACGCCATTGGACCAGCCGCGCGACCAGACGAACACCAGGCCCTGCGCCTGCCAATGGATGACGTGCCTCTGAAAAGCTCCGGTGCGCGCCGTGAAGAACTGAGCGCCGGTGTCGGCCTGGCCCTCGCCCAAACGGCGCGTCGCCAGCCGACCGCCGACGCCGCGGCTCTTCTCGACGACGATCACGGGATAAGGACGATCACGCAGTTCGCGGGCCGCCATCAGGCCCGCTATCCCAGCGCCCACAATGAGGACAGTCATATAGAAGCCAGATTCAGCTGAGGCCGGGCGCGCGCTAGGATCGCAGCGCGTACCGGGCGGGAGAAAACGCGGCGCGATGCGGCTTCCATTGTAGCACCGATGTCGCGACGCGCAGCGCGCCCAGCGTGACGCCCGCCGTTGATTGCCCGGGGAAAACCGAGTCGCCCACCAGCCAGAGGTTGTCGATCCCGGTCGCCGGGCCGCGCGCAGCGAACAGGGACGTCTGCGGGAAGCCGCCGACCATCCCCTGCGGGCGGCGGGTGAAATACTCAAAGGCGGCGGGCGTGCCGGGCAGGCACAGCCGCACGGCCCGGCGCAGGCCCGGCAGCGCCCGTTCGGCCGCCGCGAGCAGTCGTTCCGTGTACTCGGCCTGGCGCGCCTCGTAAGCTTCCGGGTCGCGGGCCTGCCAGGCGCGCCAGGGCGCGATGGCGGTGTGCGTCGAGAGCGTCGCGGCCCGCGCCCCGGCCGGCGCCCGCGCCGCATCGGTCGGGTCGGAGAGCGAGATGAAGACCGAGTTGCCCTCGCCCAACGGCCGGGCCGGATCAACAATGACCTGATGATGGTCCGGGCCGACGCCGGGAAACGCCGCCGTGTCGAGGCCGAGATAGAGCGTGAACGCGCCCCACGTGGCCGGGCGCCGGCGCACTTCCTGGCGCAGCGTCGGCGGCGCGTCGTCACCCAGGACCGCGCGCAGCGCCCAGGGCGTGAGGTTGGCGATAAAGGCCTCGGCTGGGACGCGCAGCCCTTTATCGGTGTGGGCGGCTGTGACGCGGCCGCGCCGGACCTCCAGGCGCTCCACGGTCTGCCGATACAGCACCTGGCCGCCGTGCGCCCGGATCCAGTCCGCCAGCGTTTGCGCGATGGCGCCGATGCCGCCGCGGACATGGTTCACGCCGCGCCGGGGCAGGTCGAGCGCGGCGCTGCCGTAGAGGGCGTGGGCGTGGTCGGAGGTCGTCTGGGCCGCGATCAAGAGCTGGGCGTCCAGGAAAGTCTTGAAGCCTGGATCTTGGAGAGCGCCGCCTGCCAATTGAGCCATGTTGCTGAAGAGATAGGGCGCGGCGCGCAGTGTCGCCGGGCGGAGCGCCAGGGCCAGGTCCAGCGCCTCGCGCGGCGATTCGGGCGGCCAGGGGAAATGCCGGGAGGCGATGTCCCAGGCGCTGGCGGCCAGCAGCTCCTGCCGGCGCCAGAACGCTTCGGATTGAGGGAAGGCGGCGCGGCGCTCGTCGCGCCAGCGCTCCGCGTCCGCCCATTGCGTGATCGAACGATCCGGAAGGTGCGTCACCCAGGCCGGGTCCACCGGCCGCACCGGCCAGGCGAGGTCCAGCAGTTCGGCCAGGCGCGCGTGCGGGCCGCCGGCTGCGAAGCCGCCGGCCAGGGTGGCGCCGGCGTCGAAGCGATAGCCCTGATGATAAAAAGTGCCGGCGCAGCCGCCGGGGTAGACGTGCGCCTCCAGCACCGTCACCCGGTGGCCGGCTTTCAGGAGCAAGGCCGCGGCGGTCAGCCCGCCGACGCCGGCCCCGATGACCACGACTTCCATCTGGCGTTCCCGTCCGCGGGCTAGCGCTGCCCCTCGAGCGCCCGGCGCGTCACCCAACGGCGATACCCGAACAGGCCCCGCAGAGCGGCCGGCGCAAACAGCAGGCGCGTGAAAGCCCCCGACAGCCCGTCGGCATGGTCGTATTCGACGTACTCGGTGACGCGCGTCGTCGTCTCGTCCACGGGCTCGAAGCGATGGGTGTGCCGCCAGCGCCGCAGCGGCCCGCGCGCCTGCGTGTCGGTGAAGCCGCGCGTCGGATCGACATCGGAGTGCACGGCCTGCCAGCGCAGCGGAAGCGGGCCCAGCCAGAGCGTGAACTCGGAGACCGAGCCCTCGCCGAGCGGCTCGACGCGGTGCAGCTGCACGAACATCGGCGGCGGCGAGAGCCGGCGCAGCGCGCGGGTGTCTTGATGAAAACGCGCCACGGCCTCGACCGGCGCGCGCACGGTGAACGAGTATTCAAAGACGGGCATACGTTTTAGCACGAACTTCTCTTGCCTGGCGCGGTTTTGCGCGGCGCCTGGCTCAGTTCATTTCGGCATGGGCCTTAATGCGGCTGAGCCAGGTCCAGCGTCCGCACCGCCGCCAGGATGTCGTCGAAATCCGGATGGTCGCCGGCGTACTCGTCATAGTCGGCGAAGCGGATCACGCCGCGCTGGTCGATGACGAAGACGCCGCCGAGCATGAGCGTGTTGCCCGTCGCTTCGCCCTGCACCGCCCCGCCGGCCACAGCGCGGGCGCCGGCCAGGAACACCTGCGGCCCGGCCAGTTGCAGGAGGCTGCCCTGTTTCAGGCCGAAGGCCCGGTAGGCCTCGAGCGTCTTATTGGCGACGCAGGTCACGCTCGGAGCCAGGCGGCCGCAGTAGCGGCGGGCATGCTTGGGCTCGCCGATGCCCACCGCCGCCAGCTGCAGGCCGGCGCCGCGGATGTCGTCCTTATGCTGCTCCAACTGAGCCAGCCACTCGCGACAGAACATTCAGCCGAAGTGGCGCAGGAAGCTCAACAGGACCGGGCCGGTCTGCCAGAGTTGTTTGAGTTGAATGGTGTTGCCGTCGAGGTCCAGGACCGCCGCGTCCGGGGCCAGATCGCCCGGCTTGAGTCGTTTCGCCATCACATCTTTCCCTGGGCGGAGACCGGCGCGCCGCCGGCTGCGCCCTGCATCAAGGCTTCGATCGCCGCCAGCATCCTCGCCGGCGAATCGTCCAGGTGGAGCCACTCCCCCGGCCGCGCCTCGTCCGGCTGTTGGAAAGCCGGGCCGCCGACCACCACGCGCGGCGGCGGCGGCGGGAACCGGGACAGGATAGCGGGCAGCGCGTGGAGCGCGGCGGCGGCCTCCGGCCGCGTGGCCGTGAAAAGCAACAGCCGCGGGTGCAAGGGGCCAATCGCCTCGTCAAGCCGCTCCAGTTTCAGGTTCGGGCCCAGGTACTTCACGTCCCAGCCGCGCCAGCGCAGCATCACCACCAGCATCAGCAGGCCGATTTCGTGATGCTCGCCGGGCGCGCCGGCGGCCACGATCACGCCCGGCCGGGAGGGCGCGCCGGCGGCGGCCGACATGCTGAGCAGGTGCCGCAGGCAGAATTGGGTGGCGAAGTGCTCCACCGCCACCGGCATCTCGCCGCGATGCCAGCGCTCGCCGATGTCAATCAGCGCCGGCCGCACCACCTCGAGCAGCACGCGGTCGATCGGGTACAGCGAGAAGGCCAGGCGCAACGTCTCCGCGGCCAGGTCCTCGTCCAGCACGGCCCAGGCGCTCACGCACCGCGCGGCCAGGTTCCCGAGCGAGGCGGGCTCCCCGGCGGCCGCCTCGCGGCGCAGCGTGAGGGCCGGATCATTCCCGGCCGAGCGCAGATCGGCCAGGTAGCGCGCCGCCCGGCTGATGCTCATCCCGGCCTCGGTCTGAGCCTTCAGCCAGCGCAGTGTGCGCACGTCATACTCGGAATACAGCCGGTAACCCTGTGCCCCGCGCTGGGGGGTCGGCAGGCCGTAGCGCCGTTCCCAGGCGCGCAGCGTGACTGGCGAAATGCCGACCAGATGCGCGACGGCCTTGACATTGTATTTGGGCGATTGGTCGTCGCCCCCGTGAGTGGTCCGTTCGGTTTGCACAAAGATAGTATAACACTTTGTACAATACCGCGGCCACGTCTTGTACAAGGTTTTCGGGTGCGTAACGTCGAAGTGCGGCGTTAAGCGCCGAGGAGCCGCCGGACGTTTGTGACCGCTTCCGGCAGAGTCTCCCCCAGGAAGGTCCCCGGCGTGGACTGGCGCAGCGCGGAATGCAGGTTGAACGCCCGCCCGCCGAAGCCGAATTTCGGCCGCGGGCGCATGCTCGCCAGGCCGGTGTAGACCCGGCCGAGCTCGCGCGCCGCCGGCTCGGAGCTGGCCGACAGGCAGATGAGCGCGGGCCGCTCGAGGCGCGCGTACTCGATCAGGTCGTCGATGTGGACGTCCTGGCCCAGGAATTCGACCCGGTAGCCCTCGCGCCGCAGGAGCACGGCCAGCATCAGGCCGCCGATGTCGTGCAGCTCGGTGGGCGCGCAGCCCACCAGGACGCGGGCCGCATTGCGCGGCATCGGCTGCGCCTGAAACAGCGTGATCAGGCGGCCGCGCAGGAAGTTGCTGGCGAAGTGCTCCGTGGCGATGCGGATCTGGCCGCGCTGCCAGGCGTCGCCGATGCTCACCAGGCACGGCGTCATCACGTCCACGCACACCGTCGGGATATCGTGCGTGGCGTACGCCTCGGCCAGCACCCCGGCGGCCGCCGCCTCTTCGTGGCTGACCAGCGCCGTGTAGAGCCGCATGGCGTACTCGGCCGGCGCGGCGGCGGCGCCCGCCGACGGCTGGAGCCGCGGGAGCCGGGGCACGGGCTCAGGCCACGCCCCCGTGCGCCGCATCTCGGCCAGCTCGGAGGCCGCCGTGCTGATGGTCAGGCCGCTGTCGACGCGCTGCTTGAGCCAGCGCAGGAGCGCCAGGTCGCGTTCCGAATACAGACGATAGTTGCTGCGCGTCCGGTGCGGGCGCAGCAGGTTGTAGCGCCGCTCCCAGGCGCGCAAGGTCACCGGCCGGATACCGGTCTCCGAACAGACCGTCTTGATGTTGTACTTCGGCGAGTCCGGGAGTTTCCCAATCGAATCCACGGGCGACATCGTCAACTCAGTCATGCACTCACCCCATCGACCAGGCTGGCCTACCCGTGATTATACAATAAACCGTTTTGTCAAGTGTCCTGTATAAGCCTTAAGCCTGGGGTGACGCCGCCGCGCCTCCCCCACTCTACCCGTTGTGCGAAACGACGCAGGTCCGATAGAATCGGCTCACTTGCCAGGGAGGAGTGCGCGTGACAAACTTGACGGCCCAGATCCAGACCACCCACCCGTGGATGCGCCGACTGCTGGGCGGCGCCGCCCTGCTGGTGTTCATCGCCGGCGTCCAACTGTTTGTGCTCACCGAGCAGACCGAGCGCTTCTTCGCCTGGACCATCCGGAACCCGTTGACGGCCGCCTTCCTGGGGGCCGCCTACTGGTCCAGCGGCGTGCTCGAATTGCTGGCCGCCCGCGAGACGGTCTGGGCGCGCGCCCGCATCGCCGTGCCGGCGGTGCTGCTGTTTACGGGCCTGACGTTGGCGACCTCGCTGGTCCACATCGATCAATTCCACCTGGGGCCGGAGCAGCCGCTCGAGGCGCAAGGGCTCGCCTGGGTCTGGCTGGCGATCTATGCGGTCGTGCCGTTCGTCCTGCTGATTCTCCTGTTGGTGCAGGTCCGCCAGCCGGCCGGGGATCCGCCGCCCCAGCGCCCGTTGCCGCTCTGGCTGCGCGGCCTGATCGCGGCGCAGTCGGCCGTGCTGGTGGCGACCGGCGCGATGCTGTTCGTGGCCCCGCAGGTCACACTCGACATCTGGCCGTGGACCCTGACCGTGCTGGCCGCGCGCGCCATCGGCGCCTGGCTGCTGGGGCTGGGGGTGGCCGCGGCCCAGGTCATGCTGGAAAACGACTGGAGCCGCGTCCGCCCGGTGGCCGCCAGCTGCGTCGCGTTCGGCCTGCTCCAGGGCCTGGCGCTGGTCCGCTATCCGGACCCGTTCCGCTGGATGACCGGCCCCGGCTGGTTCTATCTGGCCTTCCTGGCCAGCCTGCTGGCGCTGGGCGTTTACGGCCTGTGGTCCGCCCGGCGACCTGACCCGGTTTGAGGCGGCCGTGAGCGCCCTCCCGCCTCAGCCTTCGGCGATCTCCGGGACCATCGCCGGCCTGCGCGAGATCGCCCGCGCCCTCTCGGCCGCCTGGGACGTGGACAGCACCCTCGACCTGATCGTGCACAAGACCACGCACGTCATGCACGTCGACTCGTGCTCGATCTACCTGCTCGACCCGGCCGGCGAGACGCTCTGGCTGCGCGCGTCCACCGGCCTGGCCCGCCAGGCGATCGGCCTCGGGTCGCTCAAGATGGGCCAGGGCCTCACCGGCTGGGCCGCCCAGCACGGCGCGCCCGCCGCCGTGCGCGACGCCCAGGCCGATCCGCGTTTCCACTGGGTGCCGTGGACCGAGGAGGAACAGTTCCATTCCCTGCTGGCGGTGCCGCTTATCAACCGCGAACGCGTCATCGGGGCCATGAACGTGCAGACCCGCGCCGCCCGCGATTTCACGCCGGAGGAGATCGAGCTGGCCGCGCTGATCAGCGACCTGGCCGCCGGCGCCCTGGACCGGGCGCTGCTGTACGACCACATGAACCGGCAGATCACCGAGCTGAGCACGCTGGCCCGGGTGAGCGAAGCCGTGAACTCGCCGCTCTACCTGGACGAGATGCTCAACCTGATCGTCGAGATGGCGGCCAAGGTCATGGGCGCCCCGGTCTGCACGCTGCGCCTGCTCGACGAGGCCCAGGACGAGCTGGTGGTGCGCGCCGCGCAGAGCGCCATCGAGAGCTACCGGCGCAAGCCGCCGCTCAAACGCCACGAGGGCATCGACGGCCAGGTGGTGCGCGAGAGGCGCCCCGTCACCGTCGCCGACGTGCGCGCCGACCCGCGCTTCCCGTTCCGCGAGGCCGCCGTGCGCGAGGGCCTGGTCTCGATGCTGGCCGTCCCGCTCATCGTCCGCGAGCGCGTCATCGGCGTGCTCAACTGCTTCACGGCCGAGCCGCATACGTTCAGCGAGGCCGAGATCGCGCTCTTCTCCACCCTGGCCAACCAGACGGCGCTGGCGATCGAGAACGCCCAGCTGGCCACCAACGCCGCCGTCGTGCGCGAGATGCACCACCGCGTGCGCAACAACCTGCAGACCGTGGCGATGCTGCTGCGCCTGCAGGCCAGCCAGAGCGCCGGGCTCGCCGCCCGGGACGTGCTCCACCTGGCCGTCCACCGCATCCAGAGCATCGCGGCCGTGCACGAGGTGCTGGCCCAGGAGGGCTACCGGCTGGTGGACGTCAAGGACGTCGCCGAGCGCATCGCGCGGCTGACGGCCCAGAGCCTGCTCCACCCGGACTGCGCGGTGACGATCCACGTGGACGGCCAGGCGGTCGTGCTGCCGTCGCGCCCGGCCACGTCGCTGGCGCTGGTCATCAACGAGCTGCTCCAGAACGCCCTGGAGCACGCCTTCGTCGGGCGCGCGCAGGGCGCGGTCTGGATCACGCTCGGCCACCGCCCGGATGAGTATGTGGTCGAAGTGGCCGACGACGGCGTCGGCCTGCCCGCCGAGCCCCCGGCCAGCCTGGGGCTGGAGATCGTCGAATCGCTGGTGCGCGACGACCTGCGCGGCCAGCTGGCGTTCCAGCGCCGGGAGCCGACCGGCACCCAGGCCGTCATCCGCATCCCGCAGCTGCCGCTCGACCCCGCCGATTAGCGGGGCGGACCGTATGACCGATAAACTCCGCATCCTGGTCGCCGAAGACGAGACCCTCATCCGCCTGGGCCTGCGCGCCATGCTGACCGCCATGGGCCACGAGGTGCTGCTGGCCGCCGACGGCCGCGACGCCCTCCACCTGGTCCGCACGGCGCGCCCGGACCTGGCCCTGCTCGACATCCGCATGCCGCTGACCGACGGGCTGGAGGCCGCGCGCGTCATCGCCCGCAAGCACCCCATGCCGATCCTGATCCTGACCGCTTACAGCGATCGGGAGCTGATCGACAAAGCCGCCGATCTGCCGATCCAGGGCTATCTGATCAAGCCCGTGGACGAGCGCGACCTGGCCGCCGCTATCCGCGTGGCCGTCAAGCGCTTCGGCGAGGCGCAGGCGGCGGCCCGGCAGGTGGCCGAGCTGCAGGAGACGCTGGAGACGCGCAAACTAGTGGAGCGCGCGCGCGGCCGCCTGATGCAGGGCGGGCTGAGCGAGGACGAGGCCTATCACGCCTTGCAGCGCCGCGCCCGCGAAGGCCGCCTGAGCATGCGCCAGGTGGCCGAGGCGGTGCTGGCGGAGACGGACAAAAGGTAGCGGCGCCCGGCGATGACGTCCCCTCCCGCGCTCCACCCCCGCCCGCTCGCCCCGGACTGGGCGCCGTTTGAGCTGGCCATCTTCGATTGCGACAGCACGCTGTGCGCGGTCGAAGGCATTGACGCCATGGCGCGCTGGTCCGGCCGCGAAGCCGAGGTCGCCGCGCTCACCCAGCGGGCCATGAACGGCGAGCTGCCGCTGGAGACCGTGTACTCGCGCCGGCTGGAGCTGCTCAACCCGACGCGCGACCAGATGCGCCGGCTGGGCAAGCTGTACCGGGATACGCTCCTGCCGGATGCCCGGCCCGTCCTGGAGGCGCTGCGCGCCCTGGGCCGCCAGGTGTTCATCGTCAGCGGCGGGCTGGCCGAGGGCGTGCGCGAGTTCGGGCGCTGGCTGGGCCTGGCGGACGACCACGTCTACGCCGTCGAAGTGGAGTACAACGAACTGGCCGGGCGTTGGTGGGAGAGCTGGCGTCACCCCGGCGGGCGCAACCCCGACGAGCGCGTCCTGGCGCATGATGGCGGCCCGCTCACCCTGGGCCAGGGCAAGGCCGAGGTCATCCGCAAGCTGCGCCGTGCGCACCGCGGCCGCGCGCTGCTGGTGGGCGACGGCATCACCGACCTGGAGGCGGCCGGGGCCGTGGACCTGCTGGTCGGCTTCGGCGGCGTGGTCAGCCGGGAACGCATGCGCGCGCAGGCCCCGGTCTTCATCCACACGCCGGCGCTGGCCCCGGTGCTGCCGCTGGCCCTGGCGCGGCCCGACGCGCCGGCCGAGCATCAGGCGCTGTATCGCCGGGGCGTCGAGCTGATCCGGGCCGGCCAGGTCACTTTCCGGGACCCGGCCCTTTACGCGGCCCTGGCGCGCCGGTTGGGGTTTGTCGTGGACCTCGATCCGGCTGAAAGTTGAAGACATGATGGCGGCCCCCTTTCGCATCCTCATCACCGATCCCTTGCCGGACGAAGGCCTGGCGCGTCTGCGCGCGGCCCCCGACGCCGAGGTGGATTACCGCCGGCTGCACGGCGCCGCGCTCCGGGAGGCCATCGGCGCCTACGACGCCCTGATCGTGCGCTCCGGCACCGCCGTGGACCGGGGCCTGATCGAGCGCGGCGAGCGCCTCAAGCTCATCGGGCGGGCCGGCGTGGCCGTGGACAACATCGACCTGGCGGCGGCCACCGAGCGCGGCGTCATGGTCCTGAACACGCCCGAGCCGGTGGCCGTCTCGGCCGCCGAGCACACCCTGGCCCTGCTGCTGGCGCTCTGCCGCCACCTGCCCGCCGCCGACGCCTCAGTGCGGCGCGGCGAGTGGACGCGCGGCCTGTTCCTCGGAGCGCAACTCCAGGGCAAGACGCTCGGCCTGATCGGTTTCGGGCGCGTGGGGCGCGCCGTGGCCGCGCGCGCGCTGGGCTTCGGCCTGAGCGTGCTGGCGTGCGACCCGTATGTGGACGACGCGGTGGCGCGGCCGGCCGGCGTCACGCTGGTGACGCTGGACGAACTGCTGGCGCAATCCGACTTCGTCAGCCTGCACGCCTCGCTGAACGGCGCGCCGCGTCCGCTCCTGGGCGCGGCTGAGCTGCGCCGGATGAAGGCCGGCGCGCGGCTGGTGAACACCGCGCGCGGCGAACTCGTGGACGAGGCGGCCCTGGTGCAGGCCCTTCAGGACGGCCACCTGGCCGGCGCCGCCCTGGACGTGTTCGCGACCGAGCCGCCCAGCCGTTCCTGGCTGCTCACGCTGCCGAACGTCGTCGTCGCCCCGCACCTCGGGGCCAGCACCGTGGAGGCCCAGCGCGAGGTCGCCGTGCAGATCGCCGACCAGGTGCTGGATGCCTTGCGCGGCCAGAACTACCGCAACGTCGTCAACCTGCCCTTTACCGCCGGCCCGGATTTCCGTCTGGTGCGGCCTTATTTGGCCCTGGCCGAGAAACTCGGCGCGCTGCTGGCTCAGGTCGCCGACGGCCCCGTCACGCGGGTGGAGGTGGAAGTGAAGGGCGAGGGCATGGCGGGCCTGGTTAAGCCGATCGCCGTGGCCCTGCTGACCGGTCTGTTGCCCCACGTCACCGGCGAGCCGGCCACGTACGTCAACGCGCCGGCGCTGGCCGCCGAGCGCGGGCTGGACGTCACGCAGACGCGCGGGATGGACCTGGTCGATTATCCCAATCTGCTCTCGTGCCGGGTGTCGTGGGAGGGCGGCCAGCGCCTGGCGGCCGGGACGCTCTTCGGCGGCGGCGAGGGCCGCCTGGTGCAGATGGACGGCTTCCGCATGGATGCCCGGACCGACGGCCACGCCCTGGTGATGGCCAGCCGTGATCTGCCCGGCGTCGTCGGCGCCGTCGGGACCCTGCTGGCGCAATTCCAGGTCAACATCGCCGAGTGGCGTCTGGGCCGCGACGCGCCCGGCGGCACCGCCGTCTCCTTCATCAATCTGGACGACGCGCCGCCCGCCGCCGCGCTGGAGGCCATCCGCGCCCTGCCCCAGGTCATCGACGTCAAGGCCGTTAACCTGTAGAGACGGCCCGGCGGGCCGTCTCTACGCCAACCCGGCGGGCCGTCTCTACGCCAACCCGGCGGGCCGTCTCTACGCCAACCCGGCGGGCCGTCTCTACGCCAACCCGGCGGGCCTCCCCCCAATGCCCGGCGGGCCATCGCCCCCATCATCGGACGATGAACGCAAAGGGCCGCTGGTTCGGGCGGTTCATGGCCTCCGCCGGATCGCGCAGGAAGACCTTCCAGAAATACGTTCCGGGCGGAAGCGCCGGCGGGCGCCAGCACGTCGCCGCAACCCAGCCGCTGTCCGCCTGCGCCGGCCCGCTGACGATGACGCGGTAGCGCAACCTGAGGTCCTGACGGTCCCGACCGAGCGGGACCCGCCAGCACAACTCGGGCGACGCGGCGTGGGAAGTCCACCCGCCCGGGCGGACGAGAGCCACGCTCTCCAACAAGACCGGCCCGCCCGCCTGGGCCGTAGCCGCCGGGCGGACGGTGTAGCGCAGGGCCTGGCGCAGTGTGCGCGCCGCGGTCGTGATCTCCAGTTGCGCCTCGTATTCACCGGCGCGGACGGGCGCGATGACGGGCACCTTGAAAAGCGCGTATCCCGGCGTGCGCCGGGCCGGGGTGAGCGTGGTCGCCCCGAACCTGAGCGTGTCCTGGGCCGTGTACCGGCCGCGCGCCAGAACCGGCACACTGGCCGCGGTGCCCGGGCTGAGCAGCAGCCGTTCGGGCGTCTGGAGCGCAGGCTCGGCGGCGCCGTCCAGCGCCGGCAGCCAGTCCGGCAGCGCGCTGGGCGGCTCGGCCAGCGTCAGTTGCGCCCAGGCCAGGTTGCGCGAGACCGCGCGGCCGTTGCGGTAGTCCAGCACGTCGAGCCCCACGATCATCTGGCAGCTGCGCTCCACGGCGTTGGGCTGGACGAAGAAGTGCAGGTGCGGGCGCGTCGTCCCGCTCTTGCCCGCGTAACCCACCACCTGCCCCTGGCCGACGGCCTCGTCCAGACTCACCACCAGCCGGCTCAGGTGCATATAGCCGCTCACGCGCCCATCGCCGTGGAGCAGCATCAACATCAGGCCGGTTTCGGAGCGGACGCCGGCGAACAACACGCGGCCGGCCTGCGGCGCGAGCACCGGCACGTTCTCCATGCTGCCAGCCACCGGCACCAGGTCCACCGCGCACTGATTCTCGTAATACTGACAGTCGTGGTCGAACACGGCCGCCGAACCGCACGGCCCGCGGCTGATGGCCCATTCACCCGCCGGCACCGGCAGATGCCAGTCGGCGAAGTCCGGGCCGGCGGCGTTCACGGGCCAGCCCGCGCCGCTCACCGCCAGCGCCAGCGCCAGCGCCATCCGTTGGTATAATTTTTGTGCCATGCGACTCTCTCGACGTGACTTTCTCAAACTGACGGGCCTGGCAGCGGGCGGCCTGATGCTGCCGCCGGTCCCGCCGGACGAAGCGCCGCGCCGCGTGGAGCAGCTCGGGCGGGCGGTGCGCGGGCTGTATATTTACGCGCGGCCGTCCTTCCAGTCCGAACAGCTCAACTTTCTGGGCGCAGACAGCGTCTTCAACCTCTACGGCTCGGCGCCGGGCGAAGACGACACCCCGAACAAGGTCTGGTGGCGCGTGCGGCGCGGCTACGTCCACTCCGCCCCGGTGCAGCTCGTGGGCTGGGAATTACAGACGCCCACGCTGGATGTGCCCGCGGACGGCTTTCTGGCCGAGGTGACCGTGCCCTACACCCAGTCCCGGGTCGGGCCGGGGGCCGGATACAAGTTCGGCTACCGATTTTACTATGGCACCACGCACTGGGTCGCCCGCGCCATCGTCGACGATGAAGGCGGCGTGTGGTACGGCATCCTGGGCGACCGGACCAGGGCCTACCACTGGGCGCCGGGCGAGCACCTGCGGCGCGTGACGGCCGAGGAGCTGGCGCCGCTCTCGCCCGAGGTCCGGGACAAGCGCATCGAGGTCAGCCTGGAAGGGCAGACCCTGAAGTGCTTTGAGGGCGACCGGCTGGTGCTGGAGGCGGCCTGCTCCACCGGCGTCCCGCTGCGTCGCGAGAATGGGCGCGTGATTTACGGCACCCCGGTCGGCGAGTGGCAGGTGATCCGCAAGCGCGCCTCGCGCCACATGGCCGGCGACGACCTGGCCGCCGACGACTTCTTCGACCTGCCCGGCGTGCCGTGGGTTACCTACATCCACTGGTGGGGCGTGGCCATCCACGGCACCTACTGGCACAACGACTTCGGCCGGCCGCGCAGCCACGGCTGCATCAACCTGCCGAACGAGACCGCCAAGTGGATTTACCGCTGGACCACGCCCAGCGTGCCGCCCGAGCGCCAGGAACTGGAAGCCCGTGGCACCGCCGTGCGTGTGGATTATTGACGGGCGCAACCCCGCCCCCGGCTGGCGACAAGTAAGGCACCATGAGTCAGCGTGCGCTCTTTGAAGGCCTGATCAGCGACCCGGATGGGCGCCCGGTCGCCGTGACCGTCATCGGCGGGGAGGCCCAGTATGTCGTCGAGGATAACGGCTTCAAGTTCCACATCGACGCCGAGGGCGTGGACCGCCAGGTGCTGCGCCTGCTGGGCGAGCAGATCACGGCCAACCGCGAAGCCGTGAGCGAGGGCGTGCTGAAGATGCTCGGCCAGGAGGACCTCTTCACCAAGGCCGCCGTGGACGCGTCGCTCAACAACCTGGACGCCAACTTCAATCAGTTGATCGCCCAGGGCCTGCCGGAGAGCGCCCGCACCTACATGGGCATGCTCGGCTTTCGCGTCATCCTGAACTACCACGGGGAAGTGGTCGGTGTGGAACAGCCCGGCGGCCTCACGGACGAAGGCGACGAATAGCGGCCTGGCCGGCCTGGCCGCGTTGTGGCTGGCGGGCCTGGCCTGCGGCCCGCTGACGACCGGCCCGGACACCGTGGCGACGGTGAACGCCGTCAGCACCCGCGTCCAGCAGACGCTCGACGCCCGCATAACCGCCCCCCTCCCCGCCACGCCGGTCCGCGCCGACGCGACCGCGCTCGTCCAGCCGGTGACGCGCACGCCGCCGCCCTCCGCCCCCGCCACCGCGCCCGCGCCGCCCAACACCGCCACCTTCGCCGTCCCGCCGGCCAGCGCCACCCCGCCGCTGCGCCCCAACGGCGCGCTCCTCGTCGCCCGGCGCTGGGCCGCGCCGCCGACCCTCGACGGCGACCTGGGCGAGTGGCCGGAACTGCCCGGCCGCGCCGACCAGATTGCCTACCGGCCCGAGAACTGGAGCGGCGTCGCCGACCTGAGCGCCCGCTTTGCGCTGGGCTGGGATGACGCGGGACTGTTTGTGGCCGCCGACGTGACCGACGACGTCTTCGTCCAGACCCAGCGCGGCGAAACGCTCTTTCGCGGCGACAGCCTGGAGCTGCTCGTCGACACGGCGCTGGGCGCGGACTTCGCCAGCGCGCAGTTGAGCGGGGACGATTATCAGTTGGGGCTTTCCCCCGGGACCTCGGCTGGCGACGCGCCCGAGGCGTTCCTGTGGTTCCCGGCCTCACGCGCCGGCCCGCCCGACGGCCTGTTCATCGCCGCGCGGCGCACCGCCACGGGGTACACACTGGAAGCCGCGCTCCCCTGGGCGGTCTTGGGCTTCGCCGCGCCGCCTCCGCCCGGCCAGCGCTTCGGTTTCGCGCTCTCCGCTTCCGACAACGACGCGCCGGACACGGCCGAGCAGCAGAGCATGGTCGCCAGCGCGCCCGGCCGCCGCCTCACCGACCCGACGACGTGGGGGACGCTCGAATTAGGTGAGTGAAAGCCAAACGCGGCTGGTCTCGCTTGGCCTCACAAATATCGCAACTCAATCGCCTTCTGTTCCAGCTCGGCGCGGAAGTCGGGGTGGGCGATGTCGATCAACGCCCGCGCCCGCTGGCGGATGGTCTTGCCGTACAGGTCGGCGATGCCGTACTCGGTGACCACGTAGTGCACGTCGTTGCGGCTGGTAGTGACGCCGGCGCCCGGTTTCAGCATCGGCACGATCTTGGAGATATTCTTGTTGCTGGACGGCATGGCGATGATCGGCTTGCCGCCCCGGGAACGCGCCGCGCCGCGGATAAAATCCAGCTGCCCGCCCACGCCCGAATACAGCCGCGGCCCGATGCTGTCCGCGCACACCTGCCCGGTCAGGTCCACCTCAATGGCCGAGTTGATGGCGATCATCTTATCGTTCTGGCGGATGATGTACGGGTCATTGACGTACTCGGTCGGGTGCAGCTCCACGATCGGATTGTTGTCCACGAAATCGTACAGCTTGCGCGTGCCCAGCAGGAAGCCGGCCACCATCTTGCCGGGGTGCAGGGTCTTGCGCTCGTTGGTGATGACGCCGGCCTCCACCAGGTCGATGACGCCGTCCGAGAACAGCTCGGTGTGGATGCCCAGGTGGCGCTTGTCGCGCAGGTAAAACAGCACGCCGTCCGGGATCGCGCCGATCCCCATCTGCAGCGTCGAGCCGTCTTCGATCATGCCGGCGATGTGCTTGCCGATCTGCTTGGTCAGCTCGGTGGGCTGGCCCATCGGCAGTTCCGGCAATTCGTACTCCACGGGCACGAGGTGCGTGATCTTGGAGAGGTGGATGAACGAGTCGCCCAGCGTGCGCGGCATGCGCGGGTTGACCTCGGCGATGACGATCCGGGCGTGCGCGGCGGCGGTCTTGGTGACGCCCACCTCCAGGCCGAAGGAGCAGAAGCCGTGCTCGTCCGGCGGCGAGACGTGGATCAGGGCGACGTCCAGCGGCAGGGCGCCGGACGAGAACAGCAGCGGGATCTCCGACAGGCGGCAGGGGGTGAAGTCGGCCCGGCCTTCGTTGACGGCCGCGCGCACATTGTCGCTGATGAAGAGCGTGTTGACGCGCAGGTGGCCGGCCATCTCCGGGCTGACATAGTCCGCCGAGCCGACCGTCAGCACCTGGCAGATTTCGACGTCCTCCAGTTTGGGCGCGCGGCGGACCAGCGCCTCCATAATCGTGCGCGGGACCGAGCAGTTGCCGGTGAGAAAAACCCGGTGCCGGGACTGAATACTGGCGACGGCCTGATCGGCGCTGACCACCTTCGAATCGTAGAGCTTGGTCCAGTTGGGCATAGTTATTCGCTCAGCGGCATCAGGCGGAATGCGTCACCAGCGCCCCGGCGCGCATCACCAGGCCGCGGCGCAGCGCCGGGCTGGCGTCCAGCGCCGCCGCGACGCCCCGCTCGGCCAGGAGCTGGATGTACGGCCAGGCGGCGTTCAGGAAGGCGTGCGTGGCCGTGCGCGCCACGATCCCGGGCACGTTCGGCACACAGTAGTGGATGACGCCCTCCTCCACGAAAGTGGGCTGATCGTGCGTGGTCGGCCGCGAGGTTTCCACACAGCCGCCTTCGTCGATGCTCATGTCAATGATGACCGAGCGGGCCTTCATCTGGCGCACCATCTCGCGCGTGACCACCACCGGCGCGCGTTCGCCCGGCACCAGCACCGCGCCGACCAGCACGTCGGCGTAGCGCGTCACTTTTGCGACATTGAACGGGTACGACACCAGCGTGGTGA
>Ga0101944_10004302_pt1 | contig 17904 bp, 21 predicted proteins | sample DewCreD2012metaG_FD_75245 | JGI IMG/M metagenome (GOLD analysis project Ga0101944, IMG submission 75245) | Hot spring sediment bacterial and archeal communities from British Columbia, Canada, to study Microbial Dark Matter (Phase II) - Dewar... ... | reverse complement strand
CGCTGAAAGCCGAGGATATGGTGGTCGTCTCACTCGAAACGGGCAAAGTGGTCGAAGGGACGCTCAAGCCCTCCTCCGACACACCCACGCACCTCGAACTGTATCGCGCCTTACTCAACATCGGCGGAATCGTCCACACGCACAGCCGCTGGGCGACCAGTTTTGCCCAGGCCGGGCGTGGAATCGTCCCCCTCGGCACCACCCACGCCGATTATTTCTACGGCGAAATTCCCTGCACACGGCCAATGACTCCAGCGGAAATCAGCAGCGAGTATGAGAAGGAAACCGGTACAGTAATTATCGAGACGTTCAGAGACAAAGACCCCAATGCCATCCCCGGCGTGTTGGTGTACAGCCACGGCCCGTTTGCTTGGGGCAAAAGCCCGGACGATGCCGTCCACAATGCGGTGGTGATGGAGGAAGTCGCATTTATGAACTTCCACGCCCTGGCGCTCACGCCCGGCCTCCCGCCGATGCAGCAGGAACTGCTGGATAAGCACTATCTGCGAAAACATGGCAAAAACGCCTATTATGGACAATAGCCAACCCAACCCAACCTAACCCCCGTCCCTTCGGGACACCCCCTTCCCTAATAGGGAAGGGGGCAGGGGGGATAGGTCAGAAAAAAGGAGACCCCCAATGATTGACTTAACTCAAAACGAAATCTGGTTCGTGACTGGCAGCCAGCACCTTTACGGCCCCAAAACCCTCGAGCAGGTGGCTGCCAACTCGCGCGAGATTGCCGCCGGGCTGGGCGCATCGGCGCACATGCCAGTCAAGGTGGTGTTCAAGCCTGTCGTCACCACGCCCGAGGCCATCAAGGAAGTGTGCCTAGAAGCCAACTCCGCCAAAAACTGCATCGGCCTGATTACCTGGATGCACACCTTCTCGCCCGCCAAAATGTGGATTGCCGGGCTGACCCTGCTCAAAAAGCCCTTCGCGCACCTGCACACCCAATATAACCAGGAAATTCCCTGGGCTGAGATTGACATGAACTTCATGAATCTCAACCAGGCCGCGCATGGCGACCGCGAGTTCGGCTTCATTGGTTCGCGCCTGCGGCTAGAGCGCAAAGTCGTGGTCGGTCACTGGCAGGATGAAGAAATCCAGCGCGAGTTGGGCGTGTGGGCGCGGGCTGCCTCGGCCTGGGCCGACTGGCAGGGCGCAAAAATTGCCCGTTTTGGCGATAACATGCGCGATGTGGCCGTCACCGAGGGCGATAAAGTCGCGGCGCAGATTCAGTTCGGATACGATGTGTACGGCTACGGGGTGGGAGATTTGGTCAAGGCGGTGAACGAAGCCTCCGAAGCGGAAATCCAGCAGATGATGCAGGCCTACCTCGACGAGTACGAGGTCGCCCCAGCACTGCGTCCTGGCGGCGAGCGCAACACATCCCTGCGCGAAGGCGCGCGCATCGAAGTCGGGATGCGCAACTTCCTCGGCGGGCAGCTTCAAGGCCTTCACCACCACCTTCGAGGACTTGCACGGCCTGGCGCAGCTGCCCGGGCTGGCCGTCCAGCGCCTGATGCGCGATGGCTACGGCTTCGGCGCGGAAGGCGACTGGAAGACCTCGGCCCTCGTCCGCGCGATGAAGGTCATGGCCGCCGGGCTGCCGGGCGGCGTCTCGTTCATGGAAGATTACACCTACCACTTCAGCGCCAGCGGCGACAAAGTGCTCGGCGCGCACATGCTCGAAATCTGCGAATCGATTGCCCAAACCGGGACCAAGCCCAAACTCGAAATCCTGCCGCTCTCAATTGGCGGCAAGGCCGACCCGGTGCGCCTGATTTTCGACGCCAACACCGGCCCGGCCATCGGCGCATCCATTATGGACATGGGACAGCGTTTCCGCATGGTTGCTAATGTCGTAGATGTCGTCCCAACCGACGAACCGCTGCCCAAACTGCCGGTGGCGCGCGCCCTGTGGCTGCCCCGCCCCAACCTGAAAACCGCTGCCGCCGCCTGGATTTACGCTGGCGGCGCGCATCATACCAGCTTTAGTTATGCCGTCAGCGCCGAACACCTGCGCGACTTCGCTTCGATTGCCGGAATCGAGTTCCTACTGATTGACGAAAAGACCGAAGTTGAGGCCTTCAAGGAGAAACTGCGCTGGAACGATTTGTATTATCACCTGGCGAAAGGGTTGTAAAAAAACACGCCGGCCTGAAAGAACTGCGCTCCTGGCAGAAAGAGCGCAGTTCTTTTTCCCAATCTGACCGCTTCACAGGCCACAGGCAAACAGCAGCCCAGAGTTGAACAGCTCGTGAAGAAAACTCAAAACGCAGAATGGTGTCGGAAAGAGATTCTCGCAAAGCCGCCGATATCACAAAGAGCAAAAAACCAGGAAATTCTTTGCGGCCTTTGCGCCTTTGCAAGAATATTTCTACGTTCAGCTTGGGATTGCTGATAATACGATAAAGCCCTTGCCTTTTCTCCCCAAATATGCTATTTTTAGGCATATCATTGCGGAGAAATCATGCCAGAAGCCCAAAAAACCGTCGTCGTAGTCGAAGATGAAACCGATGCCGCTGAAATGTTCGCAGAAATGATGCGCGTCAGCGGCTTTCGGGTTCTGAAAAGTTACTCCAGCGCCCCAGCTATCAGCATGATTACCAATGAACAGCCTGACATCGTCATCTTGGATGTGATGATGCCCGATGTTTCAGGATTGGAAGTGCTGAAATATATGCGACGGGAACCGAATCTTTCCCACATCCCTGTCATCGTTGTTTCTGCCAAATCGATGCCAGGCGATATCAAAACCGGGCTGGAAGCGGGGGCATCCATCTATCTGACTAAACCCGTCGGTTTTCTCGATTTGAAACTGGCCGTCGAAAAAGCCCTCCAACGAAAACCTTAAACGCCATCCATGAGTTTGTTGCGCGCCTTCATTGCCATTGACATTCCCCCTGAAATCAAACAAGCGATTTCCAGTCAAACGGCCAGCCTGCGAAAGGAATCTGGCCGCGTTGTACGTTGGGTGAATGTCGAAAACATCCACCTGACGCTGAAGTTTTTAGGTGAAATCTCGGCCTCCAGCCTCGAACTACTGACACAGGCCATCCAATCCGAATGCGCGCAAACTGCGCCGTTCACAGTCTCGGCTGAAAACCTGGGCTGTTTTCCCAACCTGCGCCGCCCGCGCGTTTTGTGGATTGGTCTAGTGGTCCCGCCGGGGCTGAACCGTTTACAACGGCAGGTGGAGGCTAGCACTGCCCGGCTGGGATATGCACCCGAAGATAAGCCTTTTGCCCCACACCTGACCATTGGCCGTGTGCGCGAACAAGCAGCCCCAGAAGAAATCCAAGCCCTGCGCAGCATGCTGGAACAAACAACCATTGCCAGCCTGGGAACTTTCACTGTTAAGAAAGTTCATCTCTACAAAAGTGACCTGAAACCAGAGGGGCCAATTTACACCCGCCTTGCCTCAGCGCGCTTAAAAGAGCAAGAAAACAAATAAGCAAAGAAAACGTAAGGAGAAGAAAGAACGCTTGAAACCACTCGAACTTGCCCACACCATTGTTGACGCCCTGGAAGAGAAGAAGGGCGAAAACATCCTGTTGCTCGACCTGCAAAAGGTCGCCATGTTCACCGACTTTTTCGTCATCTGCACCGGCACATCCGACCGCATGTTAGATGCGCTGGCCGACGGCGTAGAAGACGCCGCCCGTGAAAAACACGCCATAAAAGGCCACAGGGAAGGCCAATCCGCCAGTGGATGGGTGGTGGTTGATTTTGGACAGGTCATCGTTCACCTGTTTGCCCCAGAAGTGCGCGATTACTATAAACTGGAAGACTTGTGGCGGGATGGCAAGGTCTTACTCAGACTGCAATAACACAACACAATTCTTGGTTAGAAATTGTCACGCCTGCTTCGGTCAGCGGATTGTGGGCTTTAGGCTCGTCGAGGCTGACGCCGATTTCGCCGAGAATTCGCAGGGTTTTGGACACGGATTTCACGGATAACACGGAAAAACACGGATTCTTTTGAAATTTATAAGTGCTTTGTCCGTGTAAATCCGTGCCATCCGCGTAATCCGTGTACTGGTCTTTATAGCTCCAATTCAGGCAGCCTGTCCATCCCGGCTTCGCGGGCCAGGCGGGAGACCATTTCGACCAACTCCTTTTCCTGTGCGGGCAGCGAAGGCCGCTGGTAGGCGGCGAGAATCTTGCCGGTCTCGGCTTTGGCGCGCTGCCAGGTATCGAGGCCCCCGGAATCCTGCCAGGCGCGGATGGAGCCGCGGTCGATGACTTTCGAGGGCAGGTGTTGTTCTTTCGAGAACAGGGCGCGGGTCTCTTTTTTCTTGAGGAAATCGGCTTTGAAATCAATTCCCGCGAACAGTTCAATCGCCAGGGTGTCGGTCAGAATATCTACGCCGCGCGCCATGCGCTTCGCCATGCCGATGGCTTCGGCATCCATCACCAGTTTTTCGGGGCTGATGCAGGCCAGGAAATCGAGCATCCCGGCCCCCGAAATCATGTTGATTCCGGCCAATGCGCCAATCATGGCCGAGACGCCACTCTCCAGCCCGGCCTGGTAATCAGCGATTTTGCCATCGGTCGCGCCGAGATAGGCGTGGGTTGGGAAGCCGAGCGACTTGCCCACCTGGGCGTAGCAGGCGTCAATCATGGCCGTTTCGACCGCGCCCATGGGGGTCGTCCCCTGGCGCATGTCGAAAATGGCAGGCGCGCCGCCCCACACCAGGGGCGAACCCGGCTTTGCGAGTTGGTGGATGACCGCCCCGGAGAGACTCTCGGCGGCGTGCTGGACGACCGAGCCGAGAATCGTGACCGGCGACCCGGCCCCGGCCAGCGGCATCGAAATCATCTCCGCCGGAACCCCCGCCCGGGCCAGTTCCATCAGGTTCTGGCAGCCGAACTTGCTCCAGATGAGCGGCGGGGTCGGGCAGACATCGAAGACCGCCAGCGGCTTCTGGGCCAGGGCTTCGCGGCCTCCGGCGTACACCGCCAGCATGTCCATCATCACATGGGTGGTGTGCGCCGAAAACGCGCCGGTGACAATCGGTTTGGTAGTATAGAGCAGGACGAGATACAGCCGGTACAGGTCGCCGACGGCTTTGGGGACTTCGTTGCAGACGACCGAAGTCGAGACGGCGTCATAAGCAGGCAGGCTCTCGGCAACTTTCAGGACGCGAACCAGGTGCGGGGTTTCGGAGGGGATGTGTTCCAGTGTATCGGGGTCGAGGTAATGCACGCCCGATGAACCCGGGTCGAAGTGGACGGAATCGCCGCCATAGTGGACGGACGGCTTGCCCTGGCGGCTGTAGAGGAAAAATTCACGCGGCACGCTGGCAACCGCCTCGCGGACGATTTTCTCGGAGAGTTTGACCACTTCCGCTGTCTCATCCACCTCCGCGCCAGCAGCGGCTAACAGTTGGCGCGCTTCGGGCAGCTGCACCTTGACGCCGGTCTCGCGCAGGAGTTGGAAAGCTTCATCGAGAATGCGGTTGACCAGTTCGGGGTTGAGTAATTTGAAGTCAGGTTTCATAAATAAGCCTTTTTGTACACGGATAACGCGGATTGTAAGGATTTACTCGGAAAATTTTAAGAAAAAATCCGTGAGCTTCCGTATCATCCGTGAAATCCGTGTACAAATTGTTGCGAAAAAACAGGATTACGCTTCTTCGGCGGCAATAATGCGCTCGAACTCGCGCGCAATCGCCGGGTCGAGCGGGTCGGGCTGGTGGGTTTCGACCAGTTTGCGGGCTTTTTCACGCGCCCAATCGCGCGGGCCGTCCTTTTTCTCTTCCCAAACGTTGTATGGACGCCGGTCGAGATACTCCGGCACGAAAATCTCGCGCATGTGGGCGCGGGTGTGCTTCTGCGAGAGGAAGTTCCCGCCGGGGCCGACGGCCTTGATGGTATCGAGCGCGAGCGTCTCGTCGTTGACTTCGATACCCGCCAGCGTGCGGCGCACAATCTCGTAGATTTCACAATCCATCAGCATTTGCTCAAAAGACCAGATGCGGCTGCCATGCAGGAATCCGACGCCAAGCAGCATGTCAGAAACGACAATCGAGGCCATGAAGGTCGAAAGGCTGTTTTCCAGCCCGGCCTGCCAGTTCGGCTCTTTCGCGCCGGTGGCAAAGGCCCCCATCGAAATCGGGATGTTGTAGAAATCGGCCAGAATGCCGTTGGCTGCGCCAAACAGGAAATCCTCCGGGCCGCCGCCAGTATAGGCCCCGCTGCGCAGGTCGGAGGCCGTTTGGGCGGCAGCGTAGAATACCGGCGAGCCCGGATAGGCCAGTTGGATGAGCGCCGTCCCGGCCACCACTTCGGCGTTGCCGACCACCAGGTTCCCGGCCAGGGTGGCCGGGCCGGTCGTCAGGCAGGCCGCCATCGTCATGAACCCGACCGGCAGCCCGGCCTCCGCGCCAATCAGGGCCGCGTCCAAACTGCCGCCATCGTGACCAAGCGGGGGCGCGGTGCATTGCATCAGCGAAAGGACAGGCCGCTTGCGCAGGACTTCCCGGCTCCCGGCCACTGCCGTCGCCATTTCTACGGCGGCCTTGGCCTCGGCCACGCTGTAAATGCTCTCGGTCTGAACGTGTTTGGTCGAATTGCGCCAAACCGCCGCGATTTCGTGCAGGCCGCGCGTATGAGCGGGCTTATCCTGAGCCGAAAGAGCCACCCAATGAAAAGCAACCTGTTCGAGCGCGTCGGCCACCCGGGCAATTTCTTCCACATCCTGCAATTTCGAGCGCCGCCGCTCGTTGGTGTACAAGTCGATGATTTCCACCCCGCAGCCATCAGTACCGACCCAGACATGCTTGCCGTCGAGGGGCAAATCCTGTTTCTCATCGCGAGCGGCCAGGGTGTAAACCGGCGGGGCCTTTTTGAGCGCGGATTCGACCAGGTGGGCCGGCGCCTTGACAATGCCGGTTTTGGCATCCACCTGCGCCCCGTGCGAAGCCCAAATCTCCTGGGCGCGCTTGGAGGGGAAGCGAATCCCGACGGTTTCGATAACATCCAGCGTGGCAGCGTGCAGGCGTTGAATATCTTCGGGGCTAAACATGTTCAGGCTGAGTTTTGGATTCTCAACCGCTTTGATAATCCCTGCCATGCGGCCTCCTATGCCAGGCCCATCAGGTTCTTGGCGACCGCTACAGCCCCCACTGCGTCCTCGCTGTAGCCGTGCGCGCCGATTTCTTTGGCCCAACTCTGGGTAACAGGCGCGCCGCCGACCATCACTTTGGTCGCCATGTTGTTATCTTGCAAGGCCTCGATGACATCCTTCTGGCGCACCATCGTCGTTGTCAACAAAGCGCTAATGCCAATGATGTCAGCGTTGACTTCGCGCGCTTTTTCGACAAAGGTCATAATCGGCACATCTACGCCCAGGTCATAGACCTGGAATCCGCTGGCGGAGAGCATCGTCGCCACCAGCGTCTTGCCGATTTCGTGGATGTCGCCTTCGATGGTGCCGATGACCACCTTGCCCAAAATCTGGCGTTCGGTGCCGCGTTTGGCAAATTCTGGCTCCAGCGTGGCAACGGCAGCTTTCATCGCCTCACCGGCCACCACCAATTCGGGCAGGAACATCTCGCCCAGGCCAAACTGCTCGCCGACGTAGTTCACGCCAGGCACGAAGCCCTCGTTGAGCGCAACGACCGGGTCAATGCCCTGGTCAATCGCTTTCTGGGCCAATTCGGCGGCCAGGTCTGGGTCGCCGTCGATGACAGATTGACGCATGGCGTCGAATAATTCTTTGGACATAACTCCTCCAGAGTAAGTATGGAATGCGCGAAGCGCAAATGGCTGTCAAGATTTTAGCGCGATTCGTTGTTTGGGTCAATCAAAACAGTGTAATCCTGCGAATATGACATCCGTCACTGCGAATATCGTTATAATAGGGGTTGGTAAATAGTAATTGGAGATTGGTCATTACTATTTACCAATCTCCAATTATCAATCGCGAGGCACTTATGGATGAACTTGACCGCCGCCTGCTGCAACTGCTGCAAGAGGATGGCCGCGCCCCCTTTACGCAGCTTGCAAAAAAAGTCGGCCTGTCTGAAACCGCCGTCCGTTTCCGCTACAAAAACCTGGTCGAACAGGGCGTCGCGCGGACGGTTTCCATCGTTGACCCCTATGCACTGGACTTTCAGGCCCCGGCACTCATTAATATTGCCGTCGAGCCGGGGCAACTCGAAGCGGTTGCCCGGCAGGTGGCCGACCTGCCCGAAACAGCCTACCTGGTCGTTACGCTCGGCCCCTATGACTTGCTGGCCGAAGTCTACTGCCGCACCCTGAAACATCTAACGGAACTGGTCACGCAGCGCATCCAGACCATCCCCGGCGTGCGCAGCACCGCGACCTCGATGGTGGCGCAGGTTTATAAACTCAGTTACCGCTGGTCGCCTTCGCCGGAGGAGACGTAAAAAACGCCATAGCTGCTATCCCTCGCCCCCACCAGGATTGGTTTCTGGGATGTGGACAGGTTTTTCCTTGCCCAACTCAATCGAGCGCTCGTACGCCGCCCAAATGGCGCGCGAGACCGCCGTGCGGAAACCGGCTTTTTCGAGATAATACAGCGCCTGGGCGGTCGTCCCGCCGGGGGATGTGACCTGGTTGCGCAGCGTGGCGACATGCACCTGGTCACGCTGATTGCGCGCCTCGAAATAGGCCACCGAGCCTTTGAGCGTCTCCACCACCAATTGCTCCGATACCTGGCGCGAAAAGCCCATATGCACCCCGGCATCAATCATCGCTTCCATGAACAGGAAGATATAGGCTGGGCCTGTGCCGGAGAGGGCGGTCGCCATATCGAGATAATTCTCATCGTCCACCTCGACCTGTTGACCCAAAGCGCCGAGCAATTTGCGCGCTAAACGTTTTTGCTCTTCGCTCACCGCTGCGGAGGGCATCCACACTGTAATCCCCTGCCCAATTTGAGCGGGCGTATTGGGCATGGAACGTACAACCGCTTCGTGTCCCAATCCATTGCTGATTTTGGCAATTTTCGCCCCGGCCACAATCGAAAGTACCAGCGCATGGGGAGCGATTGCGCCGCGCAGGGCTTTCAGCACCTCAGTCAGGCGCTGCGGTTTGACCGAAAGCACCACCAGGTCAGCGCCCTCAGCGGCAAGACGATTATCGGTAAAAGGCTGCGTTCCGTAGCGCTCGCGCAGGTCTTCCACCCGCCGGGTATGGACATCCGCCGTCAACAGGCTGGCAGGATTTGCCAAACCCTGGCGAATCAGCCCGGCAATCATAGCCTCGCCCATTGCCCCAGAACCGATAAAAGCAATTTTTTTATCCAACATCTTCTCCTCCAAAAACAGGCGCATCTCCGGCCTGCCAGTTGTTTGCAATTTCAAGGCATTCTAAGGCTACCCGGTGCATTTCTCGCTGGAATTCAGCGCTGTAGCCATATTTCAGCATGGCTTCGGCAAATTCGTCCTCGTCAGCCAATACCGCTTTCGCGGGCGGATAGGCGGATACATCGAGTTCGTAATCCGTAAAACATAACACCCCGTCTTTCATCCACGGACGCGAGGCGATGTTGATGTATATCTCTAACAGGCGGCCATCCGGCTCAAAGACTTCGATCAGGTTATACAGTTTGTCGAACCAGTAATAGGCGCGCAGGATGTGTTTCCCAATCCAGTTGCCACGCTTCAGGTCATTGGTGGGCTGTCCAACCGGGGAAACAGTCACGATATGGGAATCGTCGCATGTCTCGACAGTCGTCTGCCACCAGCGATAGCACTCCCCGTTGGCTTTATATGCCTCGACCCTGATTTTATCGCCAATGTGCATCCTGCTCCTCCAAAAAGTGCGAAAGCAGGGCTTCCGCACTTCAAACTATTCACTGCTCACTGATTACTGGAAATATCCCAGCGCCAGGCGAAGTTTTTCTTCCACATCATCTGGAGCGTCTTTGGGGATGGATTGCAGCGCCGATTGGGCCTCGATGACCGAGTAACCGAGCGCGGTCAGGGCAGCCAGCACTTCCGAATCGGTGTCAGACATCGCAGCAATCTTTTCCAGCCCACTGGCAGGCTTAAGCCGGTCTTTGAGATAGAGCAACATCTTCTGGGCGGTTTTCTTGCCCACGCCAGGGACGCGGCTCAACAAATCCGCTTCTTCGCTGAAAACGGCCCGCTGCACGGTATCCAGATTCAGGGTGGAAAGAACGGAAAGCGCCACTTTCGGGCCAACCCCATCCACGCCGAGCAGGGTCAGGAAGAGTTGACGGTCAGCAATCGTCTCGAACCCATACAACGATAGGTCGTTTTCGCGGACGACGAGATGGGTATGAATCAGCACCACCTCGCCAACCTGAAAGCGGGTGAGCAGCGGCTTGGGAACAAAGACTCGCATCCCTACGCCGCCGACTTCGACGACGAGGGCGGCTTCTTCGATTTGGGTGATTTCACCGCGCAGGGTTGCAATCATGGCTTGATTGTATCAAAAAAATTGTGTTTTTTTGTCGCTTGACATTCTCCCAGTCTACGGGTAAAATCTCGTCCGCTTAACAAACAAAACTACCTGCCGAGATAGCTCAGTTGGTAGAGCACGCGACTGAAAATCGCGGTGTCGTCAGTTCGATTCTGTCTCTCGGCACTCTCGGTCATCGACCGAACACGCGGGCGTAGTACAGCGGTAGTACGTCTCCTTGCCAAGGAGAAGGTCGTGGGTTCGAATCCCATCGCCCGCTCAAACTCTCAAATGGCTGGCACGAAATGGTTTTAGACAGGCCATCGTCGTGGCCAGCCAAATGGTTTACAATCAGGCTATCGTGGCGACGTGGCCAAGTGGTAAGGCAAGGCTCTGCAAAAGCCTTATACATGGGTTCGAATCCCATCGTCGCCTCTCAAAAAAAAGCGGGTGGATTGCCCGCTTTTTGATTCATGGGTTTCCCCACCCAGGGGACTTCGCCATCCCATCGCCGCCTCTCAAAAAAAGCGGGGTCTGACCTGCTCTCTTTCGGTCATCTTTGTTTGAATTCCGGTTTTTCTTGCGATTTCCCCAACTTCAGGCACAGTCGGGAAAGTAATTCTTGCTCTTCATCTGAAAGGACCGACAATTCCTCGCAAATCGCCCGAACGTGCGCCGGGAAAATCTGGTCAATCAGTGATTTTCCAGTTTCGGTGATGTGAATCGTGACCATGCGCCGGTCATCATTTTCCCGTGCCCGGCGAACAAAACCTCGTTTCTCCAGGTTGTCAATTACCAGTGTAATATTACCTGTCGACTTCAACACCTTGGCGCTGACTTGGCCCTGAGTCAGCGGACCCAGATGATAAAGCGCTTCTAAAACGGCAAACTGACTAGGACTCAACGGATGAATTGTTCTGCGTTGGTTGAGCCGGTTGAGCAAGGTTTCGGTGGCGCGCGTCAGCTTGATGAATGTGTTTAAAGCGCGCACTGAAATGGCGTCGCCGCGAAAATGGGTAGGCATAAGCGTAGTCCGATATCTTGATGTAAAAATACTAACGTGCACACTTGATTGTGTCAAGGCCATGCTATAATCTGCGTTGGTGCCTTTTCTAGACCTATCGTTGTCCTTAGGATAGTCATTATGAACATCACATCCTGCCACATCCTGCTCGTCGAAGATAATGTCCTCGATGCAGATTTAATCAAGCGTGCCTTACAAAAAGTAGAGGCCAGCATTAATCTGGAAATCGCTTCTGATGGGGAAGAAGCCATCGAATATCTCGACAGATGGGAAAAAGGCACGCCCACCCCTATCGTCATCCTTCTAGACCTGAAACTACCCAAAATCAGCGGGTTGGATGTCCTCAAACAATTGAAATCGCATCCAAAATACAAACTCCTGCCAGTTGTCGTGCTAACTTCCTCCAACGAAATGCTTGATATCCAACAGGCCTATGACCTGGGTGCAAATTCCTACATCCTTAAAGCCATTGATTACGAGCAGTTCTCCAACGCTATCAGCCTGATACATCGCTATTGGTGCGGATTGAACGTGCACCCGGAATAACTCAGGGCGGCTCCCTCTATTAGGGAGCCGCCCTTTTCAAAAAACGTCCTGGGGTATGCGCGAATACATTTGGGTCTTTTTTATTTGACGCGTACAAAGCGACGCTTTCCAACCTGCAACACGCCGGGATGCGGAAAAGGTTCATCGAACTTCTCAAGAATGTCCCCATCGAGCCTGACCCCTTTCTGCTCGAACATGCGACGGCCTTCGGACTTGCTCGCCACCAAACCTGCCGCGAGGAGAACATCCAGCACCGTCTGCCCCAGCTGGAGGCTGTACTCCGGCATATCGACGGGAATCTGTCCTTGTTGGAACAAACGCACAAAGGCCTCCTGGGCCTGGTCGGCCTGGGATTCGCTATAGTAAGTCGCCGTGATTTCACGGGCCAGCCTCATCTTGGCATCACGTGGATGGACACTCCCCGACTTCAAACCTGCCTCGAACGCGGCTACTTCAGCAGGCAGCCAGCGCGTTACCAGCCGGGCAAATTGTCCCATCGCTATATCTGGCACCGACATCACCTTGCCGTACATATCCTCAGGCGTAGAATTAAGCGGGATATGATTGCCGAGTGATTTGCTCATTTTAACGACGCCATCCGTTCCAGGCAGGATGGACATGATAATGCCAATATTCGGCTTTTCGCCCAGGGCAGTCATAATCTTGCGCCCGGCAGTGATGATATTGAACAACTGGTCGGTGCCGCCGACTTGCACATCCGTTTTCAGGGCAAAAGCGTCATATCCTTGCATAATTGCGTAGAAGAACTCGTGCAAGTAGATGGCATCTTCGCCATCCCATCGCTTGCGAAAGGCTTCCCGGGTCAGGAATTGCTGAATGGTGAAATTTGAACCAAGTTTGATTAAATCGGCGAAGGTGAGTTCCGAAAGCCACTCGTGATTGTAACGGATGATGGTCTTGGAACGGTCCAAAACCCGAAATGCCTGCTCTGCGTATGTGCGGGCATTTTCCATCACATCGTCCTGGGTCAGGAGCGGTCGCAATTTGTCCTTGTCTGATGGATCGCCAATTAGTGAGGTGTATGTCCCAATCAGGAAGACGACCTCGTGGCCCAAATCCTGGAACTGGCGCAATTTGCGCATGGTAACGGTATGCCCGATATGCAGGTCAGCAGTGCGCGGGTCGTAACCGCAATAGACTTTTAGTTTACGATTTTCTTTTTCGGCTTCGATAAGCCGCTGGCGGAGTTCGGCCTCCATTGTCTTGCGCAAACCCTCGTCACCATATTCTGTGCCTTGCATCAAAATTTCTGCCTGCTCATTGACATTCATCAAAATCCTCCAAAAAATGATTACAACAAAAACGCGCCTGCTGTGGAGCAGGCGCGTCAAATTCTCCACAACAGGGCTAAATTGAATTGGAATAATAAGCGTAAGCCAACATCATCATGTTCGTATTATACATCAGAAGTCACTTGCGCGAATAGATTGTATATGGCTCCTGATGAGTGACCACCAACAGTTCCGCCGAGCGAATTACAATATCCAGGATAGCATCACCCTGCGCAAAACCGGTTCGACCGCGCAATTCACCGCGAAATTTAACCTCGCCAAGCGTATTGAATGAAAAATGGGACGATTTGCCAATTACCTGCGCCGTTCGTCCCCAACGCGCAGGCAGCACCCGCACCGTTTGAATCTCATCCCAAACCAGGCGCGTGCGCCGCAGACCGTTTTCGTAGGCAACGCCATCGGGGAAAAGGGTCAGGCGCGTGCGGCGGTCCATCCAATTGCCCAAAGAAATTGCAAGGGCAGAAAAATACAAGAAAGCGACGAAAAACCACACCCACGAAGGAACAATCGCCCAGGTTCGGATAATGACCAATCCTACCGTAGCCGCAAGCGCAAAAATCCAAGCATTCCATTCTCCCCGGCGAGAGAGCAGTTCAGGAGTAAACGTTTCTTGTTCAGGCATAGCCCGATTATACCCGCGGAAAAAGAGACCACACCTTGTAGGCGGATCAGAAATTCGATGTAGAAAACCGGGAGACATCCCCTTCCCCGGCATATTTGAGCAGGGTCTGCCGCCGGGTAAATACCATAATGGAACTGGCGCGCGCAATCGACTGAACCACAAATGGGTCGAGCGTCATCAAGAAATCGTGCGCCTGAAGTTTTCCGGCGTAAAAATCCTTCGCACGCTCCATCGCTTCTTCAATTTTTTCGGGAGGCATGGTTCGGTAAATGAAAAGCGACAAGGGGGAATTCTTCATATCGAAATCGACATCGCTGGTGCGTCCTGTTTCGAGCAGACGATAAAGCACCGAGTGCTGGTCCACCCAGGGAGCGTAGTCGATTTCAGGCAGGAAATATTCCAAGCGCTTGATACTGGTTCCTTCGCGCGGCAGATCGCCCAAAAATAAGGAGAGTGGGGCATCCCCACCGGTAGCCTTGGCCAGCGCTTCGATAATCGTCGTGCCAAGGATTTTAATGCGCAGGAATTCGCGCGCAATCCGAATATTGTTGCGGGCATAACGGGTCAATTGCTGATATTCTTCATCAGATGGCAACCCGCGATATTGACTGAAGACCGTGTTAGGATCGAGATTCTCAAAGAAGGCATCCATTTTCGAGAGCGCCTGACGATAAGTGCTGATGGAATATACATCGGGCATGCGCAAGGCGGCGTTGGTTTCAGGAAGCAAATTCCACGTATTATCCAGGAAGCGGGACGGGTCGCTTTCGCCAAAGTTTTCAATGTCTTTATTGGCAAACAAGACGGCGGTTTTGATGGCCGCCACGCGTTCTTCATCAGAACACTCAATACCAAAACGCTCACAAATACCTGGCAGGATCTCTTCCATCACTTCGAAATGAGATTTTCCATCCGCTGTGAATGGGCGGAATGGGATGGTGGCTTCGATGCATAGCGTCATGCGCAACAGGTCTTTCTTTGAAACCAAGTCGCCAATCTGCTTGCACATCACCAGCGCGCTCAGGAATTCGTTCAGCGCCGAGATGGATGAAAGTTTTTGCCCCGGCGTTAAGTCAAACACATCCATAATCAACGCGACCAGATGGTCTTCAGGCGTGAGATTTTCAGCCACAAAGAAAACTGTATTGGATTGACGCACATACGGGGCAATCATTTCCCATATAGGGGGAGAGAAACCCATGTCGACCTGGAAATAGACGATGTCGTGGTAAAGCGCAGCCAAATTCCGAATCGGGTCATTGACATCGACAAAAGTAAACACGTGTTCAAGGGTGTGGAACTGTCGCGCATGAGCAGTCATGGCGCGATGAACGGTTACAGACAAATCTTCCAATTTCTCCAACGATACAACAACCCCCAACTCGCGGAAAGACTGGTTGAAAATATTAATCAGTTTTTGAACAGTTCCGACTTGCATTCAAGGCTCATTTCAGTGGAAATTGTGAGGCACGATGATATGTATATGCGCAGTTCACAAAGTTCTCTGCCTTTATTTTACCCATTAGACCGATTTTTCAGTATAGGACGTTCCTACCAATAGTTTATGCACGGAACAAAGATTCAAAGGCTTCAGAAACCGTTTCATACTTGAACACAAAACCGAGATTGACCAGCCGCTGGGGAATGGCAAATTGCCCATCCAGCAGCAGGGTGCTCATCTCCCCCAAGACCAATCGCAGCGCAAAAGCGGGAGCAGGCAACCAATACGGGCGTCCTAACGCTTTTGCTAGGGCGGCAATAAATTTGGCATTAGAAAGCGGGTTGGGCGCAGAAAAATTAAAAGCCCCGACCGCCTTTTCGTTTTCTAACAGGAAACGCATCGCGCGGACATGGTCTTCCAGGTGAATCCACGAAACGCCTTGTTTCCCATTCCCCAATGGCCCACCCGCGAAAAGCCTGACGGGCAATGCCATCAATGGCAGGATGCCTGCCTTGGAATCTAAAACCAGCGAAGTGCGCATGACGGCGCGCCGCACGCCAAGCGAATCGACAACACGGGTAGAAGCTTCCCAGTCTACCGCCACCGAAGCAAAAAAGTCTGACCCGGCAGGGCTGTTTTCGGTAATCGCTTCACTACCACACGGTCCATAATAGCCAACCCCCGAAGACTGGAGAAACACCGCCGGTCGCCGGGAGGCCTTCTGGAAAGCACTTGTCAGCGTTGCACCGGCATCGACCCGGCTGTTACGGATGCGCCGCTTGCGTTGCGCCGTCCAGGGCCACTGGCCGACGTTCTCTCCTGCCAGATTGACAACTGCGTCCATTTGCGAAAAAACATCCAACCAGTTGCCCACTGAACGCCCATCCCATTCTACCGCATGCGCTCCTTCTACCATCTGCGCCCGCGCCAGATTGCGGGTCAACACCCATACTTTGTGCCCATCAGTGAGCAGCGAGCGAGTCAACGCCGAGCCGATAAATCCAGTTCCACCAGCGATAAGAACATTCATGTAATCCTCACTATAATCGCATTGGAGTATAATTTGCCAGGTTTTGGAGATGCTATGGATGTCCTGGTATTGAATGCCAACTTCGAACCCATTAATGTCTGCAACATGAGGCGCGCAGTCGGGTTGATGCTCGCCGGAAAAGCCACGCTGATTGCCAATGGGCGCGGCGAGATTAAAACTGTCTCAGCATCTTTTCCTCGCCCATCTGTTATCCGTCTCGAAAACATGATTCACCGCCCGCGCCCGCGCGTCAAACTGACCCGGCGCGAGGTCTTTCGCCGTGATAATTATACCTGTCAGTACTGCGGACGGAAGGTGAACAACCTGACCATTGACCATGTCTTACCCCGTCACCTGGGTGGCGCACATACCTGGACGAACGTCGTTGCGGCCTGCCCGGCCTGCAATCACTTCAAAGGCGGCCGCCGTTTGGAAGACGCCCACATGAAATTGATGGCCCCGCCGTGTGAACCACCCACCAACGCCATGTATATTTTTGGAAGGCACCTTTCAGAAAATAGCGAATGGCTGCCCTACATCCAGGGCTGGTAGTAAACTGCCCACCGCAAAATCAAAAGGCCTCCTGAATTCGGGAGGCCTTTCTGGTTGGTTGAGGCGGTTTACTTCTCGAAAATCCACCGGTCGATATCGCGACTCCAGGAAACCAGTTCCTCGGCTTTAAACCACAACGCAGCTTCCTTCTCGCCATTTTCGGGGCTATCCGAAGCGTGCGTGATATTACGGCCCACTTCCAGGGCAAAATCATGCCGCACCGTGCCCGGGGCAGCTTCCCAGGGACGGGTTGCGCCCATCGTCTGGCGAATAGCGGCAATGGCATTGGGGCCTTCCCAAACCATCGCCATCACCGGCGCCGAGGTGATGTAAGCAATCAAACCATCATAAAAAGGTTTCCCTTTATGGATGGCATAATGTTCTTCGGCCAGGGCTTTGCTGACCTGCAAAAATTTTGCCCCCACCAGGCGCAGGCCGCGCCGCTCAAGACGGGCAATCACTTCACCCACCAGGCCACGCTGTACGCCATCGGGTTTAACCAACACGAGAGAACGTTCCACTTTTCCTCCAGGAAATTAACAGGTTTTTGAATTAACGCGCCCGATTGTACCAAAAAAAGGGCGGGACTGCGCAGTCCCGCCCCCATGACATTACCGACGCAACAACTCTTCGGCCTTGGTGTACGAATCGAGCGCCTCCTGCAAACGGTTCGAGCGCATATAGGCATCGCCCAGGGTCTGCCAGACCACCACATCGACCGGGTGACGATAGACAATCTCGCTCAAATCATCAATCACTTCTTCAAGAAGTTTGCCCTTCTTGATAAGACGAGTGTAGTTGCCCATCGATTCTTCCAGGCTGCCCCGGTCCAGCGCCTCGCGCGCGCGATTAATGTAGAAGGCTTCTTTATCCTGCAATCCGGCAGTGGGACGCAGTTTGAGCGGCTTCGGCGCGACCGGTTTGGCCACCGGTTCAACCACCGCTGGAGATGGTTGTGCCGCTTGAACAGCA
>Ga0101944_10004301_pt1 | contig 17906 bp, 18 predicted proteins | sample DewCreD2012metaG_FD_75245 | JGI IMG/M metagenome (GOLD analysis project Ga0101944, IMG submission 75245) | Hot spring sediment bacterial and archeal communities from British Columbia, Canada, to study Microbial Dark Matter (Phase II) - Dewar... ... | reverse complement strand
TATGTGACGGTGCGCGGAGTCGCCGAGCGCGACGTGGTGGCCGACCTTGCCACCTGGACGATCGCCACCCAGGCCAATGGCAATGACCTCGCCGCCGTGCAGGCGCGCGCCGACGCCGATGCCGCGGCCATCCGGGCGTTCCTGGCCGCCAAGGGCTTCAAGCCCGACGAGATCAGCGTGCGCGGCTCGGGCGTGACGCAGTTCTTCGACAGCTCGCAGGGGCGCCTCAACATCACCCTGCGCCAGCGCTTCGAAGTGCGCACCAGCGACATCGCGCGGATGGGGGCGGCCTTTGCCGACCAGTCGGCGCTGATCCGCGCCGGGGTGGCGCTCGATTCGGATGGGGCCGGTGGCCTCGTCTACAGTTTCACCCGGCTGAACGACGTCAAGCCCGAGATGATCGCTGAGGCAACCCGGTCGGCGCGCGAGGCCGCCGAACAGTTCGCCAAGGATTCGGATACCCGCGTGGGTGGCATCCGCACCGCGACGCAGGGCCTGTTCACCATCACCGGCCGTGACGGGGATACGGGCGTCGGCACCGACACGCCCAACCAGAAGGTGCGGGTGGTGACGACGGTCGAGTTCAACCTGCGCTGACGCCGGCTCAGCCGGCGATCAGGGTGCGCAGCCACAGCACGGCGACGATGAGCGTGGCGAGCGCGCCGCCAATCATCAGGAAATCCCACGGCAGGAAGGAGACCGGGCCGATTCCGCGCCGCCGGTCCATCCACAGCGCAAGCAGGGTGAAGAACAGGGCCCCCAGCGCCAGGGCGCCAAGCGCGGGCGAACCCAACGCGGCGAGCGGCCCGAGCGACAGGGAGGGGCGTGGCATGTCGCGCGGCCTGTCGGCTTTCCCAGCTTGCCCCGGGCTGAATGAGGCCCATGTCGCCGCTGACGGCTTCGGCCGGCTCCAGCCGCGAAAGGATTGCGATGCGCACGACCCTGCTGTTCCTTGCCCTGGCCGGTCTCGCCGCGCCACTTTCGGCCCAGACCCCGAGGCCGGCGGCGGCACCCCCGGCCGATCCGGCCGCCACCGCGCGGCTGGCCGCGGCCACCGCGGGCACGCACCGCAGTGCCGAGGACAAGTCGCGCGATGTCTATCGGCATCCGGTCGAGACGCTGTCCTTCTTCGGCTTCCGGCCCGAGATGACGGTGCTGGAAATCGGCCCGGGCGGCGGCTGGTACACGCAGATCCTGGCACCCGCGCTGAAGGGGACGGGCCAGTATATCGCCGCCTACAACAACCCCAATGCCTCGCCGCAGGCCGCGAAGGCGCGCGCCGACTTCGTGGCGAAGTTCGCGGATCGCGACACCTATGGCGATGTCGTCGTGACCAATTTCGGACCCGGGATCGCAGCCAGCGTGGCCGCCCCCAACAGCGTCGACCTGGTGGTCACCTTCCGGGCGATACACGGGATGATCGGCCGCAACTGGGCGCCCGAAGCGTTCAGGGCCTTCTACACGGTGCTGAAGCCCGGCGGCTACCTCGGCGTCGAGCAGCACCGCCAGAAGGAGGACCGGCCCAACCTGCCCGGCGCCATGCAGGGCGGCTATGTCAAGGAAAGCCAGGTAATCGCGCTCGCCGAGGCCGCGGGCTTCGAGCTGGTGGCCCGTTCCGAGATCAATGCGAACCCGAAGGACAGCGCTGACTGGCCCGACGGGGTGTGGACGCTGCCGCCGACGCTGACGCTGAAGGACAAGGACCGCGACAAGTATCTGGCGATCGGCGAAAGCGATCGGATGACGCTGCTGTTCAGGAAGCCGGTGCGCTGAGGCCGGGGCAGCCGGGTTAAGCGGCGGTTCAATCGCCGCGGTGCAGCCCGCCCAGTCGTGCCGGCGCGACCGATCCTGACCGCCCTGGCCGTGCTGGGCGGCACCCTGCCCGGCGCGGAAGGCATGGCGCTGGCCGGGGGCCAGTCGCCTGTCGTCGCCATGCCGGTCCGCCCCGCGACCGCGGAGCGGCCCTGGACGGTCGTCAAGGTCAGCCCCTCGGGCTGCGTCTCGATGACGAGCCTGGCCGGCGCGCTTGTCATCGACCCGCGCACGCTCGAGCTGGTGCTGCGCGGCGGCCAGCGGCTGCGCCTGCTGTTCGCCGAGGATTGCCCGCAGCTCTCTTACTATGGCGGCTTCTACTACAGCCCCGACCGGCAGGGCCGCCTGTGCGCCGGCCGCGACCGTCTCATGGGTCGCGACGGCGGCAACTGCCCCATCGCGGGCGTGGCGACGCTGCGCCGGCCGCGCTGACGCCTTGTTGCCCCCCTGCCACAGTTGGCAGGCCGAACGCCGGGAAGGCCGTTTTTCGCACGCCACTGCTGGACAAGCCGTCAAGCCGCTGGCTTGATGGCATCAACGGCTTGGGGAGGGCCGTTGCTGGATCCGGGCGCCCCCAGGGGACGGGGGGCTTCGGGCGCGACCCTTCCACAGACCGCGGCAGCGCAGTCGGCCTCAAGGGCCTTCTGCCTGCATCCGAGGACTATTGGGAGGTTGGCTCATGATCAGCATTGTCAAGGTGGCCCGGGTCGCGTGCGCGTCGGCCGTATCGATCGCCGGACTTCTGGGATCCAGCGCGCTGGCGCAGACGGCCGAGGCCGGCGCCGGCATCGATGAAATCATTGTGACCGCCCAGCGGCAGGCGCAGAGCCTGCAGGACGTGCCGATCGCGGTGTCCGCCTTCTCGGCCGAAGCGCTCGAGCGCCAGCAGATCAATAACAGCTCAGATTTGCAGCTGTCGCTGCCCAACATCACCTACACCAAGACGAACTTCACCGGTTCCAGCTTCACCATCCGCGGCATCGGCGACCTGTGCGTCGGCGTGACCTGCGACGCGGCGACCGGTATCGCGATCAACGAAATGCCGCTGTTCGGCACGCGGCTGTTCGAAACCGAGTTCTTCGACCTCGAACGGGTGGAAGTGCTGCGCGGCCCGCAGGGCACGCTGTTCGGCCGGAACGCGACCTCGGGCGTGGTCAACTTCGTCACCAAGAAGCCGGTGCTCGATGACCTCGGCGGCAATTTCACCTTCGACTATGGCAACTATAATTCCGTGCTGCTGAATGGCGCGGTCAACGTGCCGATCATCAAGGACAAGCTGGCCGTCCGGCTGGCCGGCATCTACCTGAACCGCGACGGGATGACCGAGAACCTCTACCTCGGGACCCGGATCGACGACCGCAACCTCTATGCCATTCGCGGATCGCTGCGCTGGGACGTGACCGAGAATACGCGCATCGACCTGATGGCCTATTATTTCCACGAGAACGACCAGCGGATGCGCACGCAGAAGACCAAGTGCCAGCGTGACCCCACCGGCGTGCTGGGCTGTCTTCCGGCCCAGCTCGCCAACCAGATGCTCAATGGCAACTCGACCTTCGTCGGCACGCTGTCGAGCCAGGAGTTCCTGCGCATCCAGGGCGGCGCGGCGCTCGGGCCACTGCTGTCCCCGGCCGGTCTCGGCTCGCTTTACGGGCCGGATACCTACGCGGGCTTCGTCGGGCCGGAGGACGTTCGACAGATTGCCAGCCCATATGATCCGACCTACTTCGCCGAAGAGCAGCAGTATATGGCGCGGCTGACGCACGACTTCGGGTCGATCAGCGGCCAGCTGTCGTTCATGTTCCAGAAGAACGGCGTGGACAGCATGCAGGACTATAACCAGGCGGTGCCGAACGCGGCGCCGATGATCCCTGGTCTCACCTACATGCAGAACACCTTCTCGAACATCTTCCCCAGCTTCAAGAATATCCCGGCAGCCATCTACCCCAACGGTCCGAACGGGCCCTATTGCACCTCGCTGCCCGACCAGGATACGGGCACCGGGGCCTATGGCGGCCGCAAGATCTGCGACAAGGTTCCGCTGTCGTTCGACCGGTCGAACGCCTATACCAACTCGTACACGGTTGAAGGCATCATCGAGTCCTCGTTCGATGGCAAGTTCAACTTCCTGTTCGGCGGCATCTGGAGCCAGTCGACGCTCACCGAGAACAGCTATTATGTGGACGCCTTCGGGATCGATTACCTGGCAGGCGTTCTCGGGAACCTGACGGCGCTCGGCGCCGGTCTTCCGGGTTCCTACTACCTGGCGACACCCTACTTCCGTAACAATACCCAGTATTACCAGCTGAGTTCCTACGGAATCTTCGGTGAGGCCTATATCCAGGCCACCGACGACATCAAGGTGACGCTGGGCCTGCGCTACAACCACGACAACAAGTTCGTGTCGGCGCGGTCGACACTGGTGTCCTGGCTGACGCCGACCGCCATCAACAACGCCTATGACTCGCCCTTCATCGGCAATTTCGACGCCGACCCCTTCACGCCGGGCAACCAGCCCTGGTCGGACCGGGAGGTCACCTTCGGCGAAGTCACCGGCCGGGCGGTCGTCGAATGGCAGGTCGCCGACAACAGCATGCTCTATTTTTCCTACTCGCGCGGCTACAAGTCGGGCGGTGTGAACCCGCCGCTGCAGCCCGTGTTCCCGGTGCCGCAGTTCTTCGAGCCCGAGTTCGTGAACGCCTACGAGTTCGGCTCGAAGAACACCTTCCTGAACGGCACGGCGCAGATCAACATGACGGGCTTCTTCTACCAGTACAAGGATCTGCAACTGTCGCGGATCGTGGCGCGGACATCGGTCAACGACAATGTCGACGCCAGCATCTGGGGGATCGAGGGCGAGTTTGTCTTCAATCCGATCCCGCCGCTGCTGGTCAACATGAACGTGAGCTACCTGAACACGCGGGTGAGCCAGGAGAAGTTCCTCGCCTACACGCGGGATCCGGGCGGCGGCCGGTCGGACGCCGTGATCATCAAGGACATCTCCAACGGCTCCAACTGCGCCGTGGTGCCCAAGACGGCCGGATCGACCGCCGCCGTCACCCATGTCGGCGTCGTCAACTCGGTGCTCGGCCTGAAGCCAGCCGGGGCCTTCCCGGCCGACAGCGGGGTCAATTCGCTGGGTGCCTTCTCGATCTGCAGCCAGCTGGACAACGCCGCCTTCCCGACAAAGGCCGGGGTGGACGTGCTGTTCGAAGGCGTTCCGGTCAACATCGAGGGCAACAAGCTGCCGCAGGCGCCGAACTTCAAATTCTCGACCGGTGTCCAGTACACGGTGGACTTCAGCAATGGCATGACGCTGATCCCCAGGCTCGACTATTCGTTTACCGGCGAGAGCTATGGCAGCATCTTCAACACCTTCGTGAACCAGGTGGACAGCTACGCCATCGTCAACATGCAGGTGCAGCTGAACTCGGCTGACAACAAGTGGTGGGTGCGCGGCTATGTCCAGAACCTGCTCGACAACTCGGCGACGACGGGTCTCTATGTGACCGACCAGTCGTCGGGCCTGTTCACCAACATCTTCACGCTGGAGCCCCGGCGTTACGGGATCGCGATCGGCGTGAACTTCTGAGCCCATTGGCGGGGCCGCGCGCCCCGCCGGCCGTGGGAAGAGCCGGCCCGTCCCTTTCCCGGGGGCGGGCCCTTTCCATCGGGGCGCATTCCGGCCTAGAGGGGCGGACCCTTCCCGAGGATTCGCGCTTGCCCTTTGCCGACCTGCACTTGTCAGAACCCCTGCTGAAGGCGGTGGCCGAGGCCGGCTACAGCGAGCCGACGGCCATCCAGGCGGCCGCCATCCCGCCCATCCTGATGGGCCGCGACCTGATTGGCGTGGCCCAGACCGGCACCGGCAAGACGGCGAGCTTCGTCCTGCCCATGATCGACATCCTGGCGGAAGGCCGGGCGCGCGCGCGGATGCCGCGTTCGCTGATCCTCGAGCCGACGCGCGAGCTGGCCGCGCAGGTGGCCGAGAATTTCGAGAAATATGGCCGGCAGCACAAGCTGTCGATGGCGCTGCTGATCGGGGGGGTGGCCTTCGGCGACCAGGACCGGGCGCTGGAGAAGGGCGTCGACGTGCTGATCGCCACTCCCGGCCGGCTGCTTGACCAGCATGGCCGGGGCAAGGTGCTGCTGTCGGGCGTCGGGGTGCTGGTGATCGACGAGGCCGACCGCATGCTCGACATGGGCTTCATCCCCGATGTCGAGCGGATCTGCGCGCTTCTGAAGCCCGAGCGCCAGACGCTCTTGTTCTCGGCGACCATGCCCGGCCCGGTGAAGGCGCTTGCCGACCGCTTCATGGTCTCGCCGCGCCTTGTCGAGGTGGCGCGGCCGGCATCCGCCAATGCCGATATCGCCCAGAAGCTGATCGCGTCCCCCGCCGCGCCGCCGGCCAAGCGGGCGCTGCTGCGGTCGCTGCTCGCCCGGCCCGAAGTGCAGACGGCGATCGTCTTCTGCAACCGCAAGACGACGGTGCGCGACCTGTGCGCCAGCCTGAAGCGCGCGCACCTGGCGGCTGGCCAGATCCATGGCGACATGGAGCAGGCCGACCGGATCCGCGAGCTCGACCGCTTCAAGGCGGGCGCGATCAATATCCTGGTGGCGAGCGACGTCGCCGCGCGCGGGCTGGACATCAAGGGCGTAAGCCATGTGTTCAACTTCGACGTGCCGTGGCACCCGGACGACTATGTGCACCGCATCGGCCGCACCGGGCGGGCCGGCGCAACCGGCACCGCGATCACGCTGGCGACGCCCGAGGATGCCGAGGCAATCGCCGCGATCGAGGCGCTGACGGGCCAGAAGATTCCCCGGCTGGACGCTGCGACTTCGGACGCCGGCGTATCGGCCGGCGGGAGCGGGGACTCGGCGCGCGGCCCCCGTGGGCGTCGCCGCGACGCTCGGCCGGGCCCCGCCAGGGCGGCCGCCGCACCACCGGACGACGCGGCGCCGCCCCGCGAGGAGACCGGGCCGAGCAGCAGCCGGCAACCGGCCGAGCGCGTGGCGACGCGCGGCGGGCGCCGTGCTCCGGCCGGCGATCGCCCCGCTGACCGCCCGGCCGAGCGCGTCGACGGCCGCCCTGCGGAGCGCGCCGCGAACCGGGAGACGGACCGGCCGCGCGATCCGCGCCGCGCCAGGGGCCCGGAGCGCGACGCCGACGATGCCGTCGGCCCGGGCTTCGGCGACCTTGGGGCTCCCTCCTTCCTGGGCGTGTCGGCGCGGCGCTGACCGCACGCTTCCCATTTTCGGCAGGGCGCGCGCGCCGGCCCGCGCGCCTAAGCCGGTCCGAAGCCCAGGCGGGAGGCAAGCGATGGACTTCGAGCATATTCTCTGGAGCGAGGCGGACGGCGTGGCCACGCTTACCCTCAACCGGCCGGATCGACTGAACTCGCTGCACCCCGGGGTCATCGCCGAGATGATCGAGGCGGTGGACCGGATCCGCGACGGGCTGTCGCCCGCGCGCTGCCTGGTGCTGACGGGGGCCGGCCGCGGCTTTTCGAGCGGGGCCGACCTGTCGGGGGGGGGGGGGGGCACGGCGGCCGGCGGGCGCTCGGGCCCGGTCGATGCCGGCAAGGTGCTGGAAACGCATTTCAACGTGCTGCTCGAGCGGCTGTTCGCGCTGCCGGTGCCGCTGGTGACGGCCGTCAATGGCCCGGCGGCCGGGGCGGGCTGTTCCTATGCGCTGGCCGGCGACATCATCGTCGCGGCGGAAAGCGCCTATTTCCTGCAGGCGTTCGTGAACATCGGGCTGGTGCCCGATGTCGGGTCGACCTGGATGCTGCCGCGCATGGTGGGGCGCGTGCGCGCGACGCGCATGATGATGCTGGGCGAGAAGATCAGCGCCGCCGAGGCGCTGGAGTGGGGGATGGTCACGAAGGTGGTGCCCGACGCGGCGCTGATGGATGAGGCCATGGGAATCGCGCGCAAGCTGGCCGCCGGGCCGACCCGGGCGCTGGCGATGATCCGCACCGGCATCCGCGACTGCATGGACAAGACGCTGACCGAGGCGCTGATGGTGGAGCGGCGCAACCAGATGGCGGCCGGCCGTTCGGCCGACTTCGCCGAAGGGGTGATGGCCTTTCTTGAGAAGCGGCCGGCGAAGTTCAGCGGGGCCTGACGGCCGGCGGCGCGCGCAGCGCGACCACCAGCCCGACGAGTGCCAGCAGGCCCCCGAGGGCGGCGGGCCAGGTCCAGCGATAGCCTTCGAGAAGGGTCGAGAAGGCCATGGCGAGCAGCGGGATCGGAACGCCTGTCCAGGCCGCTTCGGCCGGGCCGATGGTGCGCACCAGGTCGAAATAGAGGGTGAAGGCAAGCGCGCTCGCCGCGACTCCGAGGAACAGGAGGCCGGCGAGATACTGCGGCCGCGGGTCCCACTGCGGGGGCCCGGCGAGGACCAGCGCGACGAGCGCATTGAGCCCCGCGCCGATCAGCATGGCCCAGGCAAGCCCGGCGAGCGCAGGGGCGCGGGTGGCCGCGGGGCTCGCCTGCATGACATTGGCGACCGAGGCCGACAGGACGGCCGCCCCGGTGAGGGCAAGGCCGGCGAGCGTTGCCGCGCGGTCGCCGGGAAAGGCCAGCTGCTGGGCGAACAGCAGGCCGACCCCGAGAATCCCGAGCGCCGAGCCGGCGAGGAAGCGGCCCGACAGCCGGCGGCCGAGGAACAGCCGGGCAAGGAGGGCGTTGGGCACCATCAGCAACGCGAAGGCCACCGCCGGAATCCCGGAAGGGATGTAGAGCTCGGCATGATAGACGAAGTTGAAGTTGAGGACGAACTGGCAGGCGGCGAACAGGGCCAGGAAGGGAAGCGCAGCGAGGGGTACGGCCATCCGTTCCCCGCGCAGCCGGCACCAGACGAGCAGCGCAAGCCCGCCGGTCGCGAAGCGATAGGCGACTGACCAGCTGGGGTCGACGACGGCCAGCTGGTCCTTGATGACGATCCAGGTCGTGCCCCAGATGAGCACCACGGCCAGGAACTGGCCGGCGGCACGCCGGGTCATGGGAGGGCCGACAGCCGCTCAGCCAGCGCCTCGATCGCGCCTGCCGACTGGTCCCAGCGGACCACCAGGCGGACGGCGTCGGGGCCGTCGGCCTCCCAGTCGTAGAAGGCGAAGCCCTCGGCCCTGAGGGCGGCGCGCTCGGCCGCCGACAGCCGCACGAACAGCGCATTGGCCTCGACCGGGTGGAGAAGGCGCGCGCCTGCCGCCGTGGCGAGGCGCGCCGCCCCGGCATTGGCGGCGCGGGCATTGGCGACCCAGGCGCCGCTTTCGACCAGCGCCAGGATCTGCGCGGCGGCGAAGCGGCCCTTCGACGGCATCATGCCGGCCCGCTTGCGGCGGACGGGAAGCGTGTCGGCGAGCGCGGGCTCGAACAGGACGAGGGCCTCGGCCGACATGCCGCCGTTCTTGATGCAGCCGAACGACAGCACCGATACCCCGGCCCGCCAGGTCAGATCCGCGGGCCGGCAGCCGAGGTGAACGAGGGCGTTGGCCAGCCGTGCGCCATCCATGTGAACCAAAAGCCCGCGTGCGCGGGCCCATCGGCACAGCGCGGCGACATCCTCGGGACGGTAGACGGTGCCCGATTCGGTCGCGTTGGTCAGCGTCAGCGCGGCTGGCTGCACCTGGTGCACGTCGCCGCGGCGGCGCGCCATTGCCGCATCGAGCGCCTCGACCGAGAGCCGGCCATGGGCACCCTCGACCAGGATGTGGGTGGCGCCATGGGTGTAGAAGGCGACCGCGCCCGCCTCGTCCACTTCCACATGGGCGCTCGCATGGGCGATCACGCCACCCCAGGGCGGGGCAAGGGTGGCGAGCGCCAGGGCATTGGCCGCCGTGCCTGACGGCACGGCGAAGGCGCGCACCCTGGTCTCGAAGAAATCGGAGAGGACGGCGTCGAGCCGCGCCGACCAGGGGTCGGAATCATAGCCGACGGCCTGCGCCGGCGCGGCCTCGGCGATGGCGGCGAGCACGCTTTCGTGGACGCCGGCGGCATTGTCGGAAAGAAAGTCCATGGGGCCCCCCGGTTAGCCGTTTCTTGGCCCCGAGCAAGCGCTTCAGCCCGACCAGTCGTCCTCGGCCGGGTCGGAGAAGCGGGTGAACTTGCTGGCGAACATCAGCGGCACCGGCCCGGTCGAGCCATGGCGCTGCTTGGCGACGATCACCTCGGCACGGCCCTCGATCCGGTGCGCCTTGTCGAGCCAGGCCTGGAATTTCTCGGAGCCGTCCTCGGGCTTCTTCTGGGCGTGGTAATATTCCTCGCGGAAGACGAACAGCACGATGTCGGCATCCTGCTCGATGGTGCCCGATTCGCGCAGGTCGGCCAGTTGTGGTCGCTTGTCGTCGCGCGCCTCGACGGCCCGGCTCAGCTGTGACAGCGCCAGCACGGGAACATCCAGCTCCTTCGCAAGCGTCTTCAGGCCACGGGTGATCTCGGAAATCTCCTGTACCCGGTTGTCGCTGCCGGCGCGCGCCGAGCCCTGCAGCAGCTGGAGATAGTCGACCACGATGAGGCCGATGCCGCGCTGGCGCTTCAGCCGGCGGGCGCGCGTTCGCAGGCCGGCGATGGTGAGCGCCGGCGTGTCGTCGATGATGAGGGGCAGTTCGGCCAGTTCCTGCGCTGCGCGGGCCAGCCGGTTGAACTCCTCCTGGCGGATGGCCCCGCGCCGCAGGTCCTCGCTGTTGATGCCCGACCGTTCGGCGAGGATCCGGTTGGCGAGCTGGTCGGCCGACATCTCGAGGCTGAAGAAGGCGACCGGCGCGCCGTTGCGGGTCTCGCCGGGCTGCTCGCGCTCGAGCAGGTGGCGCATGGCGCAATGGAAGGCGATGTTGGTGGCGAGCGCGGTCTTGCCCATCGCCGGCCGCCCGGCAAGCACGACGAGGTCGGAGTTGTGGAGGCCACCCAGCTTGGCGTTGAGCCCGTTCAACCCCATGGTCAGGCCCGAGAGATGGCCGCCTGACTTCATCGCGCGGGCAGTCATCTGGATGGCGCGGGTGGCGGCTTGTGCGAAGCTCGTCGCCGCGCCGGCCACCTCGCCGGTTTCGGCGACCCGGTAGAGCGCTTCCTCGGCCGCCTCGACCTGCGCCAGCGGCGCGACGTCGGTCGAGGTGTCGGTGGCGGCGGAGACGAGGTCGGTGCCGACCTTCACCAGCGCCCGCAGCAGGGCGAGATCGTAAATCTGCCGGGCGCAGTCGCGCGCCGCCAGCAGGATGGCCGGGTCTTCCGTCAGCCCGACCAGATAGGCCATGCCGCCCAGTTCGGCGAGCGCGGGGTCGTCCGCGAACAGCGGGCGCAGCGTGACCGGGCTGGCGACCCGGCCCTGGTCGGCCATCTGGCGGATCCGCGCGAACACCCGGCCGTGCAGCTGCTCCATGAAATGCACTTCGTCGAGCGGCACGGGCAGTTCCGCGACGAGGCCATTCTCGATGAGGAGCGCCCCCAGCAGCGCCTTTTCCGCCTCGATGTTGAAGGGCAGCCGAACCGGCGGGCCGCTGGCGCCCGCAGGGTCGGGAGCGCCGGGGATTCGGGTGATCGAAGCTGCAGGGGAAGCCATGACGGCTTGTCGCGCCTGGTGGCGCGCGCCGCAAGCGCGGACTGTGGATAGCTCGGTGGATGGACGGGCTGGAACTGACCGAGGCTGGGGGCGAATCGCGGCACTTGCCGGCGGCTGGCGTGACATCGCCGGCGCTCGCTGCCAAGGGCTGCCGCCATGACCCGCGCCGGCCCGAGCCCGTTCCCGCAGACGGACTGCTTCCTGTTTGACATGGACAATACGCTCTACCCGCCGTCGGCCGGGCTGTTCGCGCAGATCGACCGGAGGATGGAGGCCTATGTCGGCCGCCTGCTGGGCCTCGATCGCGTGGCGGCGCGGCAGGTGCAGAAGCGCTACTTCCACGAGCATGGCACGACGCTCAGGGGCCTGATGCTGAGCCATGGGGTGGATCCCCATGAATTCCTTGCCGAAGTTCACGATATCGACTGCTCGGTACTGGTGCCTGACGCACGGCTGCGCGCGGCGCTGCTGGCGCTGCCGGGCCGGCGGCTGGTGTTCACCAACGGCGATCGCGCCTATGCCGAGCGGGTGCTGTCGGCACTCGGGATCCTCGACTGTTTCGAGGCCATCTTCGACATCGAGGCGGCCGGCTGGCACCCCAAGCCCGACCCGCGCGCCTACCGGCAGCTGGTGGCCGCCCACGGCCTCGACCCGGCGCGCGCCCTCTTCGCCGAGGACATGGCGCACAACCTGATGCCGGCCAAGGCGCTGGGGATGACCACCCTGTGGGTAAACAACGGGTCGGAGCGCGGGGCCCACGGCCATTCGCCGGCCTTCGTCGACCACGAGACCCACGATCTCGCCGATTTCCTGGAGGATCTGCTGCCATGACCCGCGATCTCGAAGCCGCCATCGACCGGGCCTGGGACGTGCGCGACACCCTTTCCCCGGCCACGCAGGGCGAGGCGCGTGCCGCTGTCGAGGCCGCGATCGAGGGCCTCGATTCGGGCATGCTCAGGGTCGCCGAGCGGGTCGACGGCCAGTGGGTGGTGCACCAGTGGCTGAAGAAGGCCGTGCTGCTCGCCTTCCGCCTGTGGGGCAATGCGCTGATGCCGGGAAACGCGGCGCCGGCGTTCGACCGGGTGCCGCTGAAGACGGTCGGCTGGGACGCAGGGCGGTTTGCCGCCGCCGGGTTCCGCCTGGTGCCCGGTGCCATCGTCCGCCGGGGGGCGCATGTGTCGCCCGGCGCCGTCATCATGCCCGGCTTCGTCAACATCGGCGCCCATGTCGGGCCGGGCACGATGGTCGATACCTGGGCGACGGTGGGCAGCTGCGCGCAGGTGGGGGCCAACTGCCACATCTCGGGCGGGGCAGGCATCGGCGGCGTGCTCGAGCCGCTGCAGGCCGCACCGGTGATCCTCGAGGACGGGGTGTTCGTGGGCGCACGCTCGGAAGTCGCCGAGGGCGTTATCGTGCGCGAGGGCGCGGTGCTGTCGATGGGCGTGTTCCTCGGCGCCAGCACCAGGATCGTCGATCGCGCGACCGGCGCGATCTGGCGCGGCGAGGTGCCGCCCTATGCCGTGGTCGTGCCCGGCACCCTGCCGGCGCCCGATGGCGGACCGGCGCTGGCCTGTGCCGTCATCGTCAAGCGGGTGGACGCGCAGACGCGTGCCAAGACGGCGATCAACGAGCTGCTGCGCGACTGAAGGGCGACCGCCGCCGTCGCAGGGGGGCCATTGCCGGGCGCCTCAGCGCCGCAGCCGGCCCGGGACCTCGTGCGTCTCGCCGACGATCCAGGGCCGCCAGCGGCGAAAGGTCTCGGCATCCATGTCGCGCTTGGCCTGGTTGCAGCGGTGGCAGGCCGCCACGCAGTTCTCGCGCGTGTCCGGCCCGCCCCTGGCCAGTGCCACGACATGGTCGAGCGTGGCGCGGGCGTCGGTTTCGGCCCGAAACGGCCGTTCGCAGTAGGCGCAGCGGTTGCCCTGGGCGCGGCGCAGCTCGTCGAGCCAGCGCCGATGGACCGCAAGGATCCCGCCTTCCTCGAGAAGCTTGCGCTCCCAGGCGAGATCCATCTCGCGGCGCCGGCGGGTCGCGTCGCGCGCCGGCGCCAGCAGGTCGCGGTCAAAGAGCACGGCGGCGATGGCCGCCCGGGAGACGGCGCCTGCATCGATGGCGGTCGCGTCAGGCAAAGACCTCACGGGAGAAGAAGTCCTGCATCGCCGCCCATGAACGCGCGTCGGTCGTCGGATGGTGGATGATGCCCGGCATCAGCTCACCCTTCGCTTCGGGGTTGGTGAAGCTGTGCATCGCGCCCGTGTAGCAGATGGTCTGGCAGTCGGCCTTGGCCTCGGCCATCTCGGAAAGGAAGGCGTTCAGCTGCTCGTGCGGGACCAGCGGGTCCTCCGCGCCGTGGCAGACGAGGATGCTGGCCCGAACCTGGCCGGCCTCGGCCTTCATCGGCGTGTCGAGCGCGCCGTGGAACGAGACGACCCCGCGGACCTGGGGATTGCCGCCGCGCGCCAGTTCAAGGACGGTCGAGCCACCGAAGCAGTAGCCGATGGCGGCCACGCGCCCGTCGCAGGCCGGGTGCGCGGCGAGCGCCGCCACGGCGGCCCCGGCGCGGGCCCGAAGCGCGGCGCGGTCGGCGAGCCACTTGCCGATGATCCCGAAGGCCTCGGGCGGATCCTTCGGGATATGGCGGTCGCCGAAGATGTCGGCGGCAAGCGCCACGTAGCCGAGCTCGGCCAGCATGCGCACCCGCCGCTGGACCTGTGCGCCGAGGCCCCAGGCCTCGTGCACGGCCACCACGCCCGGAAAGGGGCCCGCGCCGTCGGGGGTGGCGAGCACACCGCGGCAGCGCGTGTCCCCGTCCCTGTAGTCAAGATCGGTTACGGTCACCATGTCGAGCGCCCTTCAGCCCAGTTGTCCCACGAGGAACTCGGCCGACGAGACGCGGAAGGCGCCCGGCTCCTCGATGTTGAGGGCTTCGACCACGCCGTCCCTGACCAGCATGGAGAAGCGCTGCGAGCGCAGGCCCATGCCGAAGCGCGAGGCGTCCATGGTGAGGCCCAGCGCCTTGGAGAAGTCGCCGTTGCCGTCGGCCAGCATCGTCACCTTGCCGTCGGCGCCCGAGGCCTTGCCCCAGGCATCCATCACGAACACGTCGTTGACCGAGATGCAGACGATCTCGTCGACTCCCCTGGCCAGGATCGCGTCGGCCGACCCGATGAAGCCGGGCAGGTGCTTGGCCGAGCAGGTCGGGGTATAGGCCCCCGGCACGGCGAACAGCGCCACGGTGCGGCCCTTGAACAGCGTGTCGGTATCGACTGGCTCGGGGCCGTTCGCCCCCATCTTCATCAGCACCGCGGATGGCACCTTCTCGCCCTTGGCAATCGTCATGACCGATTCTCTCCTGTGGGTTGGTGGATCCTGCCTATTCCGCGCCGCGCGCCGGCGCCAGAGCCCGTTTCCAACAGGGCCATCGGCGCGCTATCAGGCACGTCGATGCAGGGCCTCCACCAGCTTCCGGGCCAGTTCCTGCTGGCCATGCCCGACATGCCCGACCCGCGCTTCGAGCGCGCGGTCATCGCCATGTGCGCGCACGATCCCGGGGGCGCCTTCGGGCTCTGCCTGCACGAGACGGTCGACGGGCTGACGGTTCCCGACCTGATGCGCCAGCTGGATGTCGACCCCGCGGGCGTGGCCGAGCTGCCGATTCTCGCCGGCGGGCCGGTCGAGCCGCAGCGGGGCTTCGTGCTGCACACGCCCGATTTCGCCGGGGGCGACACGCGCTTCGTCGCCGGCCGCTTCGCGCTCACTGGTACGCGCGACGTGCTGGAGGCGATCGCGAACGGTTCCGGGCCCGGCGGCTTCTGCGTGGCGCTGGGCTATGCTGGCTGGGGCCCGGGGCAGCTCGAGGCCGAGCTGGCCGCCCCGGGCTGGTTCGTGTGCCAGGGGTCGCTCGATCTCATCTTCGCGACTCCGCCCGCCGAGCGATGGGCGCGGGCCTTCCGCGAGGCGGGGGTCGACGTGGCCATGCTGTCGGCCAGCGCCGGCCGTGCGTGATCCCCCTTGCGATTCGTGGCCGCGGCCGCTATGCGCCCGCGCTCTGCGAACACGCGAGACAACCAGGTCGCCCGGCCAGTGTGGGCTGCCGCGGCGACCGCAGTGCCCGCAACCGGGCAGCCGAGGAGAAGAAAATGCCCAAGATGAAGACCAAGAGCGGGGTCAAGAAGCGATTCAAGATCACCGCAACCGGCAAGGTGAAGCACGGCGTCGCCGGCAAGCGGCACCGGCTGATCAGCCACAACGGCAAATATATCCGCAGCAATCGCGGCACCACGGTGCTGTCGGATGCGGACACGCCCACGGTGAAGCTGTGGGCGCCCTACGGCCTGAAATAGGAGAAGCGACATGGCACGAGTGAAGCGTGGCGTGACCACGCGGGCGCGCCACAAGCGCGTCCTCGAACAGGCGAAGGGCTATTATGGCCGGCGGAAGAACACGATCCGCGTCGCCAAGCAGGCGGTCGAGAAGGCCGGGCAATATGCCTATCGCGACCGGCGGGTGAAGAAGCGCACCTTCCGGGGCCTCTGGATCCAGCGGATCAACGCCGCGGTGCGCGAGATGGGCTTCACCTATTCGGCCTTCATGGGCACCGCGCTTGACAAGGGTCTCGAGCTTGACCGGAAGGTGCTGGCCGACCTTGCCATGAACGAGCCCGCGACGTTTCGCGCGATCGTCGAAGAGGTGATGGGCGGGGCGCCCGCAACCGCCTGACCTCATGCGAACGCCGCGGGCAAGAACAGGAGACGCGATGTGTCGAACGTTTTCCTTGCCGCTATCGTGACCCTGGCGCTGGCAGCTCCCGCGGCTGCCGGCACCCATCCGGTTTCGGCCTTCGAGACCGGCATGGACGGCTTCAGCCAGACAACGCCCGGTACCACGGGCCGCCTCACGGGGTATGTCTCTCTCCTGGGCAATGTATGGAAGCCATGTTTCGGCTCGTGGTTCGGCTATGCTCAGGCCGGACTTGGCCCCTTCATCGAATCGCGGATCGAAAAATCCGTCGCCATGAAGGCAGGAGACAAGGCACGCGGCTGTTTCGGCTTCCAGGCCGAGGACAACACCGGCTACAATGACTATGGCACGCTGACGGTGGTCGGCCCGATGGGCCTGGTGATGATCGAGTTCTGGGACGTCAAGCGGGTGGGATCCTATCAGTCCACTGGCTGGCTGCCATGGACGTTCGTCGCACCGTCAGACGGATCCTATGCGTTCCGCCTTGCGGCGGCGAACGTGCGGGACAATGAAAGTCCGAGCATTGCCTTTCTGGACGCCGGAGTCATCCCCGAGCCCGGGACCTGGACCATGCTGATTGTCGGCTTCGGTCTCGCAGGAGGCACCCTGCGCCGGCGGCGGATGGCCACCGCCTGAGCAGGCATGTTTCGGCCCGAGGGACGGGGGCGCCAGTCCCGGCCCTTTGCCTTTCTGCGGCGGCGTCGCTAACCGCTCGATCCGCAGCGTACTTCTCTGGACTTCAAGATGACAATCGATGCCCTCCGCCGCGATGTTCTCACGGCGATCGACAATGCCCTGAACCCGGAGGCGCTCGAAGCGGTTCGCGTTGCCGCCCTTGGCAAGTCGGGCAGCATCACCGCCCTCCTGAAGTCACTCGGGACCCTCCCGGCTGATGAACGCCTCGCCGTGGCACCCGCCTACCAGAAGCTGCGCGAGGACGTGGCCGGCGCGATCGAGCAGCGTATGGCCCTCCTCAAGGCGCAAGCGCTCGAAGCGCGACTCGCCGCCGAGCGGCAGGACCTGAGCCTGCCGGCGGTGCCCCGGGCGGAAGGCACGGTGCACCCCGTCAGCCAGGTGATGGACGAGCTTGCCGAGATCTTCGCCGACCTCGGCTTCTCGGTGGCCGACGGGCCCGAGATCGAGGACGACTGGCACAATTTCACCGCACTCAACATCCCGCCGGAGCATCCGGCGCGCGCGATGCACGACACTTTCTACATGGCGGGCGAGCCCGCGGGCCGCGTGCTCAGAACCCACACCTCGCCGGTCCAGATCCGGACCATGACGGGCAATCCCCCGCCGATCCGGATCATCGCGCCGGGCCGGGTCTATCGCTCGGATTCGGATGCCACGCACACGCCCATGTTCCACCAGGTGGAGGGCCTCGTCATCGATCGCGACATCCACCTGGGGCATCTCAAGTGGACGCTCGAGACATTCGTGAAGGCCTTTTTCGAAGTCGATGACGTGGTGCTTCGCCTTCGGCCCAGCTTCTTTCCCTTCACCGAGCCGTCGGTCGAGGTCGATGTCGGCTGCTCGTGGGACGGCGGCCGGCTGACCATCGGCGGCAGTGCCTCGTGGCTCGAGATCCTTGGGGCGGGCATGGTGCATCCCAGGGTGCTGGCGAACTGCGGGCTCGATCCCGAAGAGTGGCAGGGTTTCGCCTTCGGCTGCGGGATCGACCGGCTCGCGATGCTGAAATACGGCATGACCGACCTGCGCGCCTTCTTCGACGCCGACCTGCGCTGGCTTCGCCACCATGGCTTCGCCGCGCTCGACGTGCCGACGCTGT
>Ga0101944_10004300_pt1 | contig 17908 bp, 14 predicted proteins | sample DewCreD2012metaG_FD_75245 | JGI IMG/M metagenome (GOLD analysis project Ga0101944, IMG submission 75245) | Hot spring sediment bacterial and archeal communities from British Columbia, Canada, to study Microbial Dark Matter (Phase II) - Dewar... ... | reverse complement strand
AATGCCCACCTGCACCAGCCCGATCACCGGCACCAGCGTGCCCACATACCAGAACCAGCCGACAAACGCGAACGGCCACTGCCGACGCCGACCAATTACCAGCCCTGACACACCCACCAAAAGCACCGTGGCCGCCACGACACTGACGGCCGGCCAATGGCCCGGATGAGGATACAACGTCGCCAGGTCCACCGGCCAAACCGTCTTGAGCAGATACCGGGCGTACGAAACGACCGCATTCTCCAGCCGCACCCCCAACGGCAGGCCGGTCACCGTCGCCACTGCACCGCCCCGACGCTGCACCAAGAAAGTCACCACACTCGACACCGCCGCCAGCCCGAAGAACGGCAGCTTTTCAACCGTCAATCCGAGCCACCTCCCGGGTGGGCCGAAAAGTCTTCGCGCACACCCGCCGACATTGGCCGCCTGCTTGCAAGCCGCGGCTGCCGTGTGGCGTCTCAACGGCCAGTAGTCCAGCAACAGAAGCAGACACGGCAACGTCACGAACATCGGTTTGCTCATCAGGCTCAGCGCGTGGCAGCCCAGCGCCGCCGCATACCATCCCCTAGAAGGCCGTGTCCCGGCCGCCCCCGGACTGGACGCCCCGCGTGCAGCGGCTTGCGCCTCTCGGCTCGCTGCGTTTCGGGCATGCTGGACGTAGGCCAGGATGGCCAGCAGCCCGAAGCACATGCTCAGCACGTCCTTGCGCTCGGAAACCCAGGCTACTGACTCGACCCGCAGCGGATGCCAGGCAAACAGCGCCGCCGCGGCCAAGCTCGGCCACACAGCCCGCGTAAGCCCAATGAGGACAAGGAAGACCAGGACGGCGTTGACGGCGTGCAGCATCACGCTGGTCAAGTGGTGACCCGCCGGCGACATGCCATAAAGCTCCACATCCAGCATGTGGGACAGCCAGGTTAGCGGATGCCAGTTGCTGGCGTGCCCCGTGGTGAACGCCCAGCGCAAGCCAGCCCACGTCAGCCCTGCCTGGACACGCGTGTTTCCCGTCACGTAGTCCCCGTCGTCGTAATCCACGAAGCCGCACCGGGTGGCGGGCAAAAAGACCACCAACGTGGCCAACCCGAGCAGCACCGCCAGCACGACCACCCGACGCCGCAACTTGTCCCCCACCCCGCCGCCGTTGGACGGGGCGGCTCGGTTGGAAATCTGGCTGTTGGACACCGGCTTGCCCATGCGTGCGCGCCGTCCATGCCAAGCCAAAATCCCGCGGCCGGCAAGTCCTAACCCGGCCATTCCGCACGCCTCGCTGCCGCCGCTGCTTGGCCGCCACTCTGGAGCGGCGGACATTCCAGTGCGTGGGCACGTCCGTCGCCAGTGGGCTCGCGCCGGCGAGGTGCTCGGTCACCACCAGCGACCTGCCCACAGGTGACTTTGAGAGGCTTGCCGCCCGCCCCGGTCTGCTGCCCGCTTTGGCCCAATCCACGCCGGCAGGGATGGCGGACGCACGGCCTCACGGACTGCGCCGGACGCGGAAGAAGCGCGGGCTGCCGGCGGGCTGGACCGTCAACGAGAACGAATAGCTCGTCGCCAAGAGATGGCTGGCCAGAGTCTCCCAATTCGTCTGGTTGGTTGAAACCTCCATGTCATAAGGCTGGCCCGGCACGGTTTCCCAACGGAGCGTCAGCGCCGCGCCGCCGCAGCGCCCCGCTGTCAGACGGAACGGCTTGGTGTAGGGGTTACTGAACGCCATGACCACCGGCAGATGGTCGGAGGCCGTGCGGCTGTCGTCGGATCGCAGCGGGGGCGGCGGGTTGGTAAGCAGATCGCTGCGGAACACCTGCGCCAAGACCACATTCGAGAACAGCAGGCCGCAGGGCAGGATGTAGTCGTAACGCTTGGTCAGACTGTCGGCTTGAATGGAAAAGGTCATTTCGCTGCCGGTGACTGGATTGGTCGGGGTGGTCAGAAACAGGCCGGTGGGCGGGCTGATGAGGCGCTCGACGGTGCGGGGCAAACTGGCCGGCGGACGCGCCAGGTCCTCGTTCAGGTCGCCGGTCAATAGCCAGGGCCGCAGGGCATTGGTGGTCAGAAAGCCCGTGACGAAGAAGTTCGAGATCGCGTTGGCCTCGGCCGCGCGCCGGGCCGAGCTGTCGGCGTCCTGGCCAGCCTTCAAGTGCGCGGTAAACACGTGCAGCGGCTGGGGAAACTGCGGCACGGCAATCTGCGCCTCGAACAGGTCGCGCGTGAAGCTGCCGTCGTAGCCGAAGCCGGCCAGGCTGACGCCGTCCAGCCATTTCTGCGAGCGGCTGATTGGCCAGCGACTGGCAATGACACTGCGAATGAAGCCGTCAGTGCCGGAGTTGGTCGCCAGCGCGTAGCCGGGCAACCAGACCCGGACAAAATCCGCCATCTGCCAGGTGTTGGTAAAGGGGATTTCCTGGAAGGTGACGATGTCGGGCTGGAGATATTGCAGTTGGCGGCCGATGGCCTGGACCTGCGGCGAGTTGGTGCTCCAGTCCTGCACCATCCCGCCGTGTGTATTGTAGGTGACAATGCGAAACGCCGCTGGCGACAGCGGCAGGACCGTCAAGGTGGCGGGGGCGCTGGTGATGCTGCCAGCCACGTTGGTGACCCGGACGGCGTAAACGCCGGCGTTGGCAACCGTCACGTTGGGCAGCGTCAACACGCGATTTGTCGCGCCGGGCAGGTCAGCGCCCAGCCATTGCCACTGGTAGCCCGGCGCGGGCGCGCCGCTGGCCGTGACGCTGAACGTGGCGGTTGCCCTCTCCGGGACCGTTTGGTCTTGCGGCTGCTCTTGAATGACCGGCGGCGCATCCGGCACGGGCACGGCCTCTTCGAAACTCATGGCCACCACCAGGTCGTCCAGCGCCAGTACGCCCATGCCGCCGCCGGAGTTGGACTGGCGCAACGCGAACGCGCTGAGGTTGGCCGCTGCCGCCACATCGGTGGCATCCACACGCCGGGCCGTCGCTGCTTCGTTGGCCGGATTGATCCAGAGTGTGCCGGAGGGCGGGTTTACCGTGTAGCGCACCACCAGGGTGTAGTTGCTGTTTAAGACCAGGTCGCTGGGGATGGTCGCGGGCGTGTTGGCGACGTTGGCCAGCCCCACCCGAAAGCGTCCGACAGCCGCCCCACTGGTCGTGGCAAAGACCTTCGCCCGAAACTCCGTCCCGCCGCCTTTGAAGTGCGCGAAGTAATTGCCCGCGCCGCTGGGCAGCTCGGAGAAATTCACCACGAACCGGGCGTAGAGCGTGCCGGTGGCGAAGGGCGCGTTGGTCAGGCCGGCCGACACATCCTCGGTCTGGTTCTGGGACAGCAGCACGCGGCCCGCGGCGACCTGCGTCTGTCCGGTCGCGCCGCTGTGGGTGTTCCAACGAAACGCAGAGTTCAGGATCAGCGCGCCGTTGGGGTAGGTGAAGTCATCCGATAGAACAACTGCCGCCCGTGCCGCGGCCACCGAAGCGGCCAGGCCGGCTGCGATTGCGGTCAATCGCCCCACACCGGTCCATCGCCCGAACAACTGCCCAGACAGCTTCATAACGTCGCCGCTTCAGGGAAGCACCTCGGCGCGGTCCCGCAAGACTTCCGCCTGGGTGGCCCGTTTCTCGTCCAGCAGGCCGCGCTGCGCGGCCTCGATCGCCTGCAACAGGTCAGCGGCCTCCAGCAGGCGGGGCGCATGCACGTACGCCGCGCCATGCGCGTACAGGTCGGCCATCGCCGCCGTGGTCTCGGCGTGGACAAGGATTTGGGCGTGCGGGTTCAACGCCCGCAGTTGCTGCAGCAGCTTCCGGTTGCTCGTGCCCTTCATCAGACTGTCCGGGATCGAGCAAACGATGATCTGAGCGTGTTCGATACCGGCGTGATGCAAGGTGTCGGGCTGGCTGATGTCCCCGTAACTGACGCGGATGTTGCGGGCTCGCAGGCGTTCGATCACCTGGGGGTTGTAGTCCACGACTTGAAGTTCGGCCAGCCAATGCGGTCGGGAACGGCTGATTTCCTCCAACAGCGAACTGGCCGTCCAGAAGAAGCCCAGCAGAAACAAGCGGGCCGGTTTTCCTGAGGTGTCCGCGCCGCCATCGGCAGCCGGCAGATCAGGGAGGCCAAGCCGCGTTAACCACGGCGTGGCCCGGCACAGCAGCACATCGCCTTTCAGAATGCCGTAGGTCGAGGCCACGGCCAAAAACGCAAAGGCAAACGCCGCCATGCTCACGGCCCGATCAGACACATCGCCCGCAGCCTTGCCGAGACTCAGCAGGACCAAGGACAGCTCGCTCATCTGACAGAGGTACAAAGCCGGCAGCAGACTGATCCGATGCCCCAATCGCATCCCGTACAGCGACGGAAAGACCGTCAGCAGGCGGCTGGCGACCAGCAAGGCGCTGAACGTCCCCACGCCACCCATCAGCGCCCAGGTGGGCAAGGGAATGGTCATCCCCAGCCCGACAAAAAACAAAGTCACGAAAAAATCGCGGATACTCGTGACCTTGGCCACCACGTCGAGCGCGTAGGGAAACGTGGATACCAGTACGCCAGCCAGCAGCGCGCCCATCTCGCGTGACAGGCCGAGAGCGCCCGCCAGGCCGCTCATGGCGAAACACCACGCCAGCGCTCCCACCAGCACCAGCTCGGGCTGCCGGGCGACCGATTTGAAGACGCTGGGCAACAGGAAACGGCTCACCAGATACCCCGCGCCGATCAGCACCAGAACCTTGCCCACAGCCAACCCCAGCGGCGCAACCGCCGGAGCGCGCAGGTGGGGCTGCGCGGCCAGAAACAGGATCACAAACAGGTCCTGCAACACCAGTACCCCCATCGTGATCCGCCCGGCCAGGGTCTCCAATTCCCGTTTGTCGTAGAGCAACTTGACGATGATAACCGTGCTGCTCATCGCCGCCGCCACACCCAGGTAGAGCGCCTCCAGCCAACTGCCCCCCAATCCCACCCAGCGGAAAAACACCCAGCCCAGTCCCACGCTGCCCAGAATCTGCGCCAGGGCCGTGATGGTGATAACCCGACCAGCCCCCAGCATCTTCTTCAGGTCCATTTCCAGCCCGATCATGAACAACAGCAGCAGCAGGCCAATCTCGGCAATCGTCTCGATGGAGGCATGATTGGTGACCCAACCGATGCCCTGAGGGCCAATGAGGAAGCCGGCGGCGAGATAGGCGATCAACAGCGGCTGGCGAATGGTCTGGCAGAAGATGCCGATCGCCCAAGCGGCCAGAATGCAAATGGCGATGTCAATAATCAGGCCGTGCTCCACGGCCGCGGAGCTTAATCGGGCTGCTCAGGCGACGTCGAGCGGGGACTTGCCATCCGATGCCCGGTCGCGCGTAGCCCTGAACCGCGCGCCGATCCGCGCCAGACCGGGTTGCCCACAAACGTGCCGTCGGCATCCTGCCGACAGGACCCGTTGCTTGTCGGGAAGGGCACGGAACTTTCACCCGGAGACCCTGCGCGCCGTTTGGTGTGGCTGGCAACCGGCGGATGTGTTTGAATGGCGGTGTGACAGCGCTCTGGCGATGGTGTTGCCTGGCAGGCGGGCTGGCGGTGCTCCTTGGCGTGACCGCAGAGGCCGCGCCTGCCGCGCCGTCGCCCGGGCCGTTCACCATCCCCGTCTTGCTGGTTCACTACTTCCCGACCAACGGCCCGCAGATTGACGTGCGGGTCACGGGCGACTGGGGTGAGTCGCTTGAAGCCACTCGCGCCAAGACCCGCCGTCAGACCGAGGCGGTGGTCCGCGCCCTGGAGGACGGGTCGCGCTACCAGGGCTGGCGTCGGACCGATGCCCCGCCAACGTTGCGCTACCGCATCGTGGGCAGTTTGGAGTTCTTGCGTCCGCTCCCCACCATCGCCAAACGCGGGCACGACGTGCCGATGACCGATTACCGGCGGATCGCCCAGGAGGCGGATTTCCAGACGTGGGTCGAGCAACGTGGCGTCCGGGAGATTTGGATCTGGGCCTATCACGGTGGGGTGGTGGATTTGTGGGAGTCCAACATGGCCGGCCCGCATGGCGACGTGAGCAACAGCGACCGGGACCCGCACGACCTGCCGGTGTTCAGCCACACCTACACCGTCTATCACTACAATTACCAGCGTGGCACCTCGGAGGCCGTCGAGAACCACATGCACCAGATCGAGGCGGTGTTGAATCATGCGGACGGCCGCGACCGCACCCCGCCGGAGCGCTGGCCGGAACTGCTGTTTTGGGGGCGGTTCGTGGGCAGCGACCACACGCACAAGATCGTGCGACCGGGCTGCGGCTGGGCGCACTACCCGCCCAACGGCGAGCACGACTACGACTGGGCCAACCCGCGCGCCGTGCTTACCGACATGGACGATTGGAAACCCGACCGTTCGGGCCGCAAGGCCCTGATGGATTGCAGTCCCTGGGGCGGCGACAGCCTGCGCTGGTTTGTCTATTGGATGCAACACCTGCCCGGTCCGACCAACGGCTTGGTGTGGCAGGGCCGTCCGCTGCGCAACTGGTGGGTTTTCATCGGCGACTACGACGCAGCGCGGGCGGGACGCTGGACACTGGTTGAATGACGCCTGCTGGCGAGTGACCGGTTTTGCTCCGGCTTCAAGCCCCACGCCGACCGAGTTGTCGCGGCCAACCCGGCTGAACGACAGTTCCTGGTGGCGCTTCTCCTCCGCGCGTGGCTGTTGGGCCGGTGACGCCCCGCAGCAGCAACCACCGCGCACACCGGGGGCGCGGCAGCGGCGGGCGGACGGGTCGTCTTGCTGGCTGGCGCGCAGCCTTTGCCAAGGGGTGAGAGGCCGCTTGCCCCTTGCGCGGCGTGCCCGGGATTGGGAGAGTGAGCGCGTGACGGTACCGCGCTTGCTCCGGAATGGCCTGTTGTTGCTGGCTGTGGCCTTGCTGCTGGCGGCCGCGCTGATCGGCTCGGTTTGGGTTTATCTCCATCCGCACGCTCAGCGCGTCAACAGCCTGGTGTATGGTCAGCGGCACGGACGAGACCTGACGCTGGACGTGTTGCGGCCAGCCCGGCCCAATGGCCGGGGCGTGGTTGTCGTCGTGAGCGGCGGCTGGCGGTCCCAGCCGGGATCGTTTCAGCCCTGGATGGCGGCCCCCCTGCTGCGTCGGGGCTACACCCTGTTCGCCGCCTACCACGTGCCGCAGCCCGAGGCGACGGTCGGCGAGATTGCCGAGGATATTCACCGCGCCGTGCGTTACGTCCGGCACCATGCGGCGGAATACGGGGTTGACCCGGCGCGGCTGGGTATCACGGGCGGCAGCGCCGGGGGACATCTGAGCCTGCTGCTGGCCACGCGCGGCGGCCCCGGACCGACCGGGACGTCCGATCCCGTGGAGGCCGAGAGTAGCGCCGTGCAGGCCGTGGCAATCTTCTACCCTGTCACCGACCTGCTGAATCTTGGCAGCTCGACGGAGAACCCCGGCGACGGCGGGCCGCCCAAGAGCTTCGTCAAGGCATTCGGCCCGGATGCAACGAATTTGGACCGCTGGAAGGTCATTGGCCGCGACTTGTCGCCGCTCTACTTTGTGACCTCGAATCTGCCTCCCACACTGATTTACCACGGCGACGCCGACACGCTCGTGCCGCTGGATCAATCTCAGCGTTTCCAGGCCGAAGCCCGCCGCCACGGCGCCACGGTGGAGTTGGTGGTTCACCGCGGCGGCGGGCATGGCTGGCTTACGATGCTTTGGGACGTCCGGCATTTTGCCGACTGGTTCGATGCGCACCTCCGACGGTAACCCGGCAGGCAGTCTCGCGTTTCGATCGCTATGAAAACGGTCAGCAACACACCTCCCCGTGGTCATGAGTTGGACGCCACTGAATACCCGGCCCCACACGCCGCTTGGTTGACGCGCCCCGCGCGGGAGATGTCACCGGCGCGGCCCGCAACACGGCCACGTGCAGTCCGGGTCATTGCCCTGGTGGCGCTGGGAACGGGCCTGGCGCTCGGGCAGTCGCCCGGCTCGGCCGCAGAGGCCGGCGGCGAACTGCCCTACCGGCAGCTCACGAACGTGGTCTTTGCCGAGGTGCACGGCACCGGGCTGCTGATGGACATCTTTGTGCCGAACGGCCGGTCCAACGGGTTGGGCATCATTGACGTGGTCAGCGGTGCCTGGCATTCGGACCGGCGCAAAATCCGCGACCACATGCTGGCCGGCGTGTATTCGACCTTCTGCAGCCGCGGCTATACGGTCTTTGCCCTGCGGCCAGGCTCGCGCACCCGTTACCACGGCCTCGAAATGCTGGACCACGTGCGTTTGGGCATCCGTTTTGTCAAGCAGCACGCGGGCGAGTTCGGCGTGGACCCGGCCCGGCTGGGGCTGACCGGCGCATCGGCCGGTGGACACCTGGCCACGCTGGCGGCGGTGGCGCCGCTGGACGCCCAGCCTGATGCTCGCGATCCGTTGCTGCGTCACGATACCCGCGTCAAGGCCGCCGCCATTTTCTTCCCACCCACCGATTTCTTGGATTGGGGCGGCAAACCCGCCGACTTCACCTTGCTCGGCGACCTGCTGTTTCCGGGAGGCACTCGCGGGCACAGCGAGGAGGAAATCGCCGAGCGCGCCCGGGAATTGTCCCCCGCCCGGCGCGTGACCAGCCCGGCGACTCCGTTTCTTTTCATCCACGGGGATGCCGACCCGCTCGTGCCGTTGCAGCAGTCCGAGAAAATGGTCGCCACACTACGCGCCGCGGGCGGTTCGGCGGAGTTGATTGTCAAAGCTGGCGGCGGCCATCCCTGGCTCACCATACCCGAGGAGGTCAAAGTCATGGCCGACTGGTTTGACCGGCACCTGGCCGGGGCGCCGACCACCAAAGCTGCTGCGCCTTGAGCCGTGTGCGAGCCGGCGCCAACGCCCTGCCCTTGTCCCCACCCTGCCCACCTGCCTGCTTGAACTGCTCACCACGTCAACGTTGGACTGCCGAGGCCTTGCTGGAGCTGGCACGCAGCTACCAGCCTGCGGCGGTGCTGGCGGCGGCCGCTGAGCTGGACATCTTCTCGGCGCTTGCAGGTCGCCCGCTGACCGCCGCCCAGGTGGCGCACCGCCGACGCTGCGACCGCCGCGCCATGACCGTTCTTCTGGATGCCCTGGCGGCCTTGCGGCTGTTAAACAAGCGCGGCGCTCGCTACGGCCTGCCGGCCGCCACGGCGGCGTTGCTGACCCCGGACGGCCCGCGCAGCATTCTGGCCATGGTGCAGCACCAGGCCAACTGCTTGCGCAACTGGTCCCAACTGGCCCAAGTGGTGCAGACCGGCCGGCCCGCCCAACGCGCACCCAGCGTGCGCGGCGCGACCAGCGACGCTCAGGCCTTTATCGGCGCCATGCACACGGTGGCCGCGCCGGTGGCTGACCGTGTGATCCGGTCTTTGCGGCCGCTGCGCTTCAGGCATGTTCTGGACGTGGGCGGCGCGTCCGGCACCTGGACGATTGCCCTGCTGCGGGCCTGCCCGGGCGCGCGCGCGACGTTGTTCGACCTGCCGCCCGTCATTCCGATGGCGCGCCGTCGCATTGCCGAGGCGGGACTGACCCGGCGCGTCCGGCTGGTGGCGGGAGATTTCTACCGCGACCCGTTGCCCGGCGGCGCGGACCTGGCCTGGGTCAGCGCCATTGTTCACCAGAACAGCCGGGCGGAAAACCGCGCCCTGTTTGCCAAGCTGTTCGCCGTGCTGCAACCCGGCGGCCGGGTGGCCATCCGGGACATCCTGATGGCCCCCAACCGGACCGCACCTTTGACCGGGGCTTTGTTCGCCGTCAACATGCTGGTGGCCACGGCCGGCGGAGGCACGTTCACGCTGGCCGAGTTGCGGCAGGATCTGGAGGCCGCCGGATTCCACCGGGTGACCCTTTGCCGGCGCGACGTCGGCATGAACTCGGTGCTGGTCGCCTGGAAGCCGGACTGAGCCGCTCGCCGCCCGGCAAACAAGGTGTAACCTCTGGCCTGCGCCGCCCGTATTCAAGGGCGAAGGACCGAAACCGGTCCGCGAACGCAAGCAAACACAGAAAGCTAGAATCGTTATGCGCCAAAACCTGATCTCGCCCATCCTGCTGGCCGCCGGTCTGCTCACCGCAACCGAGCCAACGGACGCCGCCCCGCTTCAACGCAGCCACATCATGCAGCAACCACTCTGGGTGGCGCACATTGACGCCGACTCGCTCCGCCAGGGCGTGCTGGGACGGCACATCCTTGCGGAGCTGGAGAAACCGGAGGCCGAGGAGAAGTTCGCGGCCTTCCAGGCCATTTTCAGTTTCGACCCGCGCAAGGCCCTGCACGGCGTCACCCTCTACGGCGCCAGCAAGGACGCCGAAGACGGGGTGTTGCTGGTGTACGCGGATTTCGACGCCGCACGCCTCACCACGCTGGCCAGCGGGGCTGAGGATCACCAAGCCGCAGCCCACCGGCAGTACACCATCCACAACTGGCTGGACTCCAATCGCAAGAACCGGCACGGCGCCAAGGTCCGCACCTACGCAGCGATCCGCGGCGATTGCGTGGTTTTCGCCCAGAAGCAGGCCCGTGTGGCGGACGCCTTGGACGTGCTGGACGGGCTGAAACCCAACCTGTCCGGCGACGCGGATTTTGCCCGATTGGGCGCAGGCCCGGCCTTCCTCCACGCGGCAGCTCGTCGGCTGGATTTGCCCGAAGGCGACCCCAACGCCGCCCTGTTCAAGCGGTCCAAAATGGTCTCGCTGACCATGGGCGAAACGCAGCAACAGGTCCAGGTCACGCTGACCTTGGAGGCTGAGACCGCGGAAATCGCCGGGCACATCGAGGCAGTTGCCCGCGGCCTGCTCGGCCTGCTGACACTGCAAAAGGAGAAGCCGGAGGCCGTCAAGCTGGCCCAAGCACTGTCCATCCAACGCGCCGGCGACAGCGTGGTGGTCAACCTGGCGCTGCCCGCCACGGAGTTCATCCAAATCCTCCAAGCCGCCGACGCGCGCAAGAAAGCCGCGGCTCAGTAGCACCCGGCCCATCCCCTGTGCCGCCCCAAGCCGTCACCCCGCCGGACGAAACGCTCGCCCGCCAAGCCGTGGCGGGCGAGATGACCGCCTTCGAGGAACTGGTCCGCCGCCATGAGGGCCGGGTGTACGGCTTCCTGGCCCGCTGCACAGGTTGCGAGGCCGATGCCCGTGACATCACCCAGGAAACGTTCGTGGCTGCCTATCGAAAGCTCGGGCAGTTTGCCCCCCGGCAACGGTTCGCTTCGTGGCTGTTTGGCATCGCGCGCCGCAAGCTGGTTGACCATCTCCGCGCCCGCCGGCCCGCGACGCAGTGGGAGGACGTCGAGCTGCTGGACCCGAGCGATCCCGCCGAGCACATGGCCAGCCAGGAGGCAGAAACCGACCTGTGGGCGCGCGCGCGGCGGCGGTTGCCCGACTTGCAGTTCCAGGCGCTCTGGCTGCGTTACGCGGAGGACATGTCCGTGCGCGAGATTGCCACCGTGCTCCGGCGGACGCCCACGCACGTCAAGGTGCTGTTGTTTCGAGCCAGGACGACCCTGGCTGCCGCGTTGGTGGACGCGGCACCCGGCCGTGGCGCGACGGCGCCGACGGCAGGCGCCGAGCCGCCCGTTGCTTCGGTCCGTCCGCTTCCAACATCCGTTCGGCCGGCCTTCGGATCGCTTCAACCCCCTTGCCGCCCCTGACCCATGAAAACGCTCATCGCCAAGTTCAAGATTTGCGCCCGGTTGGACCAAGACCCGCCTTGCGGGCCTGCCGGAAACAGGCGGCCAGCCGTGTCACCCGAGCTGCAGCCGTTCGACGCCGCCGTGCGCGACCTGGACGCCCGCCTGCGCGCCAGCCGGCCAGCCACGCCGGCGCCCGCCGGCCTGCACGCATCCATCATGCGCGCCGTCCGTGCCGCGGCGGCCACGCCCCAACCGTCTCGACCGGCGCTGCTGCCGCGTCTGGCGCTTGTTTCGGCCTCGGCGCTGGTGCTGGCCGCGGGTGTGTGGTGGTCCACCAACTGGCTCGGCCAACCCGTTGCTCCCCCGGATGAGCTGCTGCTGGAAACCGCCGCGGGTGCGCTGGAACAAGGCCAGCAATGGACAACCCGCGCGCCGAAGGCGGCCATCGCGCCGTTAACGCGCGAGTGGGAGCTGGTCCAAGCCGACGTGCGCGCGGCAGTCGAATTCCTGCTGGCCAGCGTTCCGTAGTTGTCCGGTTGTTGCCAAGGGCTGTCGTTGGCCCGGGCCGGGGCGGCCGGTTGCTCGGTCTGTCCGGTCTTTGGCCATGCGACTCGGAGGCGGCTCAAGGCAGGCCCTCGACCTGGGCATCGGTAAGTCGGAAGGGTTGGCCTTCGCCGGGTGTGACAGTCACGTTCTGCAAACGCGCAGCGCGGACGTGACGGAATTCCAGACCCGCCCGCGCCGCGCGGATGCGGACGTTGTCCAGCACCACGTCCTCGACCGGCCGCTCCGGCAGCCCAATCACCAAGCCGGCATCCTCGTAGCAGGTCGCATCGAGGTTCTTAAACCGCAGCCGGCGGAAACCCGGCGTGGTGTCGCTGACCGGCTGGGCCGCGTCCGTCGGCGGGATTCTCGGATAATAGGCGGTGATGGTCAGGGCGCGCTGCACGTCGCGCATGGTGATGTTTTCGCAGACAAGATTCTCGACCCACCCGCCGCGGCCGCGGGGCGACTTGATCCGCAGCCCGTTTTCCGTGCCCTCGAACCGGCAATCGGCCACCCGCACGTTGCGCACGCCCCCCACCGTCTCGCTGCCGATGGACATCCCGTGACCGTGCCTGAACAGGCAGTGGACGATGGTGATGTCCTCGCAGCCAAATGGCCGCCCCGCCAGCGGCCGACCGGCCTTGATGGCCACATTGTCGTCTCCCACGTCCAGGACGCAGTTGGTGATGAGCACCTGCCGGCTGAGGCTGGGGTCCAGCGCATCCGTGTTGGCTGCGCCTTCCGGTGCCAGCACGGTGACATGCTCGATGCGCACGTTTTCGCACTCGGTGGGCACAAAATGGAAGCTGGGCGAGTTGCGGAGGGTGACGCCGGACACGACCACGTTGGTGCAGCGTGTCAGCACCACCAACCTGGGCCGCGGCAGGGTGTAACCGGGCTGCCGCCGGCGCGCTTCCTCGGCCGCGCCCCACCACACGTCGCCGGCGCCGTCAATGACACCCGGGCCTGTGATCGCCACGTCCGTCAAACCGCTCCCGCCGAGCAACGGGATGAACGCGCTGCTGCTGCCGGCTTTGAGCCAGTCGCCGGGCGTTTTCATGAAATCCTTCGGCTCGCGCGTGGCCTGCAATACGGCGCCGGCCTCCAGCCGCAGTGTGGTGTGACTGCGCAGCGTCAGGGGCTGGCTCAGATACGTGCCGGCGGGCAACCGCACCGTGCCGCCGCCGGCCCGGCCGCAGGCGTCCAGAGCGCGCTGCAGGGCGGCCGTATCCACGGACTTGCCGTCGCCGCGCGCGCCGAACGCCCGGACATCGAACTCACCCGGGGCGGCCCACAGGAGGCATCCGGCGTCCACCAGAAGCAACAGCGCGGTCAGCCGGTGGCGGAAGGGACTGAGCTTTTGGGTCAACATAGCATTGGAACGATGGGGGCTTGATGGCTGAAACTGCTAACGGGCGAGACTGTCCCGGAACTGCTTTGGCGCCATGCCGGTGGCTTGCTTGAAGGCCACACAAAAACTGTTGGCGCTCTGGTAGCCGCACATGTTGGCGACGACCTCCATCTTGTGGTTGGTCTCGGCGAGGACCTTCTTGGCCCGCTCGATTCTGACCCGATGCAATTCCTGGCCCGGCGTCCGCCCCAGGTGCTCGACGAAAGCCTTGTGCAGGCCGCGCCGCGACATGGCCGCCACGCCCAACAGGTCCTTGACGCTGATTGGCTCGTGGCAATGCTCCCAGATGAACCGCAGGCTGTGGGCCACGCCCGGATGCGTCACGGCCAGCAAGTCGCTGCTTTTGCGCACCACCACCCCCGCCGGCGGCACGCGCACCGGCGCTTTGGGCGGACGCCCCCCGGCCATCAGGTGGTCCAGCAATTCCGCCCCGCGATAGCCCAGCAATTCCAGATTCGTGTCCACACTGGAGATGGGCGTGTGCATGGCGTCCGGCGCCAGCAGGTAGTTCTCCGCCCCCACAATGGCCACTTCGTCAGGCACACGCAGCCCGGCGAACTCGCAGGCTTCCAGCACGTCCAGGGCGTGCTGGTCGTTGGCGGCAAAGACAGCCAGGGGCTTGGGCGCCTTGCGCAAGCGTCCGGCCAACCAGGCCCGCTTGCGCGCCCACTGGTCGCGGTCGCTCTGAAACATCGGCGATTCATGCCATTTCAGCCAGGTGCAGGCGTGCCCGGCCTCATCAATCGCTTCCACGAAGGCTTGCCCGCGCTCCTCGTACGACCAGTTGGGGGCGTCGCTGTAGAACTTGAAGTGCGTGAAGCCACGCACCAGGAAATGCTCGGCCACCAACCGCGCCGCCGCCGCATGGTCCTCCAGCACACGCGGAAACTGCAGGTGCGGCCGCCGAAAGCTGAAATCCACCGTGGGCTTGTTTTGCCTCTCGACAAACTCCGCCAGCTCATCCCAGGCGCCCAGCCAGGCCAGGATGCCGTCCCCCTGCCAGCCCCAGGGAATGACCTTCTCCCGCGCCAGATTGGCCGACAGCGACCATGCGTGTCGTTCGGCGTACTTCTCGATCCCGCGGTGCAGCCGGTAATCATACCAACCCAGCGCGATCAGCACCCGCTTTGGTCTTTCAGTGGTCTTCAGTGCCATGCCTCCAACAAATAGCAGTCACCGGCCGCCACCAGGCGGGTCGGTCCAGCGCAACACCCGTGGCGGAACCAGGCGCCTTCCTCAGCGCCCACCGCGCCCTGCCGAGCCGCCGGGGCGCCGGCTGGTGCTCGGTTCGGCAATGACCGTTCACACCCCGCTGAATGCGGCGAAACCGCCGTCCACCGGAATCACCACGCCCGTAACGAAACCGGCGGCCTCGTCGGACACCAGCCACAGCAACGCGCCCATCAGGTCCTCGGGCGCGCCAAAGCGGCCCATGGGCGTGTGGGCCAGGATGGTGTTGGCCCGCGGCGTCCAGGAGCCGTCCGGCCGCGTGAGCAGGGCGCGGTTTTGGTCCGTGACAAAGAAGCCGGGGGCGATGGCGTTGACCCGGACGCCGACCTTGGAGAAGTGCACGGCCAGCCATTGGGTGAAGTTGCTGACCGCCGCCTTGGCGGCGCTGTAGGCGGGAATCTTGGTCAGCGGGCGGAAGGCGTTCATCGAGGAGATGTTGATGACCACGCCGCGGCCCTTGGCGGCCATCTCCCGCGTGAACGCCTGCGTGGGCAACAACGTGCCCAGAAAGTTCAGGTTGAACACGAACTCGATGCCCTTGGGGTCCAGGTCGTAGAATGTGACCAGCTCGCCGGCCGCTCGGGTGAGGTCCTCGGGTCGCAGGTGTTCCAGGCTGGTAGTGCCCTTGGGGTGGTTGCCGCCGGCGCCGTTGACAAGAATGTCCACCGGCCCGAGCTGCTGAATCACCTGCTGGTTGGCGGCCGCCAGGCTGTCGCGCTCCAGGACGTTGCAACAAACGCTGATGGCCTGGCCGCCTTCCTGCCGGATTTGGGCTGCCACGGCCTCGGCGGCGTCCGGCTTCAGGTCTGCCACCGCCACCCGCGCGCCGCAGGCTGCCAGGGCGCGCGCCATCGCGCCGCACAAGACGCCGCCGCCGCCGGTGATCAGAGCCACTTTGTCTTGGAGTTGGACTGTGAATGGGACTTTCATGGGTAGCATTGTGTCTCAATTGGGCTGGCTGTTGAATCGCCCTCGATACGCCCACAAGCCGAGAGCCGGGTTGGAGATGTAGAAGACCTTCTCGCCGTCAGGCAGTGTATTCCAGCCGTCTTTCAACCGCGTCGGGTCGTAGCGCCGGAGCATCGGCGCCAGCTCGGCATGGCGGAAACCAACCCCCTCGATCTCCTGTCGGGTCAGGTGGCCGGGGCAGTAGGTGATGGTGAACCGCCCCTCGGACGAGCCGTGAATGAGATGCGCTGCCGCGCTGAGGTTTTGGCGCAGGTCGGCGTGTTCACGGACGGCCGCCAAGGTTGCCGGCGTGCCGCGGTAGCCGTACTTGCGGATGAGCCGGTCAATCTCCGGGTCTTCGCCAAACTCCTTCAGACCCGGGGCCAGCACAATCAACTCCCCACCGTCGGCCAGCGCCATGCGCGTGCGGTAGATGCTCTTGTTGCCCAGCCAAGTGCTCTTGAACTCGGCCGGGTCCAGAAACACCACCACTTTGCGCAGCGGCTCGTCCAGCATCTGAAAGTTCACCTGCAGCGACAGCGCGGCGGCTTTCTGGAAGCCCGACGCGTCATCGCTCACAAACAACCCCCGCACCACCAACCGGCCGTCCTCGCCCCGGCCGACCACCGTGTGCACATACACGATGGGCAGATGCCGGGTAAAATGGTCCGAGGCGTAGTTCAAGATGCGGCGCACCGGCGTGTCGGCCCGCCCCATCATCCGTTCCATGCCGTAGGCTGCGCCCACGAAGTGGCTCTTGTTGATGCCCTCCGCCCCTCCGCAGCCCACGAACAGGTTCTTGTTGTGACTGGCCATGCCCACCACCTCATGGGGCACAACCTGGCCGATGGACAGGATCAAATCGTGCCGGCGGGCGCAGACGAGGTTGGCCAGTTGCGCCGGCCAGGCAAAGTCCACCGCTCCCTCCGACACTTCGCGCACAAACGCCGCCGGGACCTCGCCCAGCGTGGTCACGCCCGTGCGCCAGTTGTGGACGCGGAACAGATCCGGCGGCACGCCCGGAAACATCTCCGCAATCTGGTCGCGAGTCATCGGAGAATGCGTGCCCAGCGCCGGCAACACGTCGGCCAGGTGCGGGCCGTAATAATCGTAAGCCAGGCGCGTCAGCACGCCGGCTTGGGAATGAAATCGCGTGAAATCCGGCGGGATGACCAGCACCTCCCGTCGCGTCCCCAAGCGCTCCAACGCCGCATACAGCCCGGCGCGCAAGTCGTCGCGGGTGAGCGTGTCCGTGCTTGAACCGCGTTCGAAATACAACATGGTTCGTGTGTCTTGCCGCCGGCCACCCTACGCCGAGCTGCCGCCGCAGGAAAGCCGATTCTCCCCCCTGCCCCCTCCCCGCCGGTGGGACGGCAGGCCGCTTCGGGCCGCTGCCCAGTGTGACCGCAACAACACGAGTCATGCCCGGCGCGGTCAGACCGGCGTCAGGAAATCCCGCGCCAAGGTCCGCGCGAGCCGGTCCACGGCCAGCAGCAGGGCGCTCCGCCGCTCGACCACCTCCTCGTCACCGCCGAAGTCAATCGGCTGCGTCATGATGCGCGCGTACCGTCGGCTCAGGGGCGACGTCTCGTCGGTGTCGCCCAACTGCCGCAGCAGGCGGCGGACCTCGGCGACTTTTTGCAGTGCGCGGGCAATCCGCAACAGGGCGGCGTTGGCCGACAGCGTACCTGCCGAGACCTGTTGGAACAGCCGGCACTCGAAGGCGCGACACTGGGCGGGCCGTTGGGCGTAAATGCGGCAGAACCGCCCGTCCCAGCAGACGCAGGGCTGGCCAAACCGCCATCTTCCGCCTTTGGCAAACAAGGGTAACCCGAGTTCTCGGAGTTGTTCCCGGTCGTCTTCCGGTCGCAACTGCACGTCGGCGAACACCACGCCGTTGCAACACAGGCCGCAGGCCGGGCAAAGGGTGGCCGCCACTTCGCCGGGCGGCAGCGGTTCCGGGGCATCGGTTCTCATCGCCACTCGTGTTTCGGGTACTGGCGCTGCAACTGTTGCTTCAGTCGCGGGTAGTGCTCGCGCCAGAAGTTGGCCAGGTCGCGGGTAACTTGCACGGGTTTCATGCCCGGCGACAGGATGTGGACCACCACCGGCACGCGGCCCATGGCAATGTGCGGCGTGCGAGTGACGCCGTAAAGCTCCTGGATG
>Ga0101944_10004298_pt1 | contig 17916 bp, 20 predicted proteins | sample DewCreD2012metaG_FD_75245 | JGI IMG/M metagenome (GOLD analysis project Ga0101944, IMG submission 75245) | Hot spring sediment bacterial and archeal communities from British Columbia, Canada, to study Microbial Dark Matter (Phase II) - Dewar... ... | reverse complement strand
CACATGGCCGCGCGTGAACGCCGCCACCTGCACCTCGTCGCGGCTGACCAGCTTAGCGATACGCTCTTCAAACTCGATCTTGGCCAGCCGCGCCAGGTAGCTTTCGCGGATGGCCCGCGCACGGAAGTAGTCGAGCCCGCCCGCCCCGGGCGCCTCTGCCTGCTCCCGCATCGCGGGCGGCGCCGGCCGCGCGCGGCGCTGCCTGGGCCGCGTCTTCGCCTCCCATTCGGCGTCGGCTCGGTCGCTGTCGATCAATCCGTCGGCGTTGGGCGTGATCCTTCCGGAATGGATCGCCTTTTGCACAGCCGCCAGGCTCACGCCGCGATGGCTGGCATAAGCGCGCTGGCTCAACAATGGCATCGCACTTTTTCGCAATCACATCGCAGATTCCGCTTGCATTTAAGCGGAACTGATGCGATGAATGGAGTCGCAATGAGGAACACCAACATGAAAAAACGAACCACCAAGATGGACTTCTTTATCCGCCGCAACTCGAACCGTTGGGCGATTCTCGACGTCGACGGCCAGGTGATCGACAACGGATTCGAATCCGAGGCGGCCGCCGCGGATTTCATCGTCCGGTTCTGCCAGGACCACCGGATGTTCTACGCGATCTACTACTGACCACCGGGAGAAGACACCAGTTGGCATAAGCACACTGGCTCAACAATGGCATTCCGTATACCGAACGTAACTTCTAGAAAACACGCAGAATAAAAAGTCAAAGTTTTTGCAGATTTCGCTTGACTGTTTTTGCGACTGAAGCGATTGATGGTGATGCAAGGAGGTTAAACGATGCAAAATCAACAACTAGCCAATCAACTTTCCGAACTTATCGCGATGCTCCCCATGGCAGTGAATGACTACCAAAACGAAGTCGACGAAGGGCTGAGTGACGAAATGGTAGCTAAGGACCTTAATGAAGCAATAAATCACGTCGCCCTTGCCTTAGCCACCCTGGGTGTGATCGACCCCGCCATCGACCGAGGGCTGATCAACGACTGACCACTAGGAGACGATGCCATGGCCATCACCCGCAAAGAACTGATTGCCTGGGCCACGCGGAACGGCTGGAAACTCGACCGCTGGGGCCACCTCAAGAAGGAATTCTCGAACGGCACGCACCGGCTGAAGCTCAGCCGCATCGCCGTCCGGCATGAACTAAACACTCCATTCGGCTGGGCGCGCATTGCGAGCGGCTACTACAAGAACTTGCACATCACCGCCGACGATCAACTCGTCGGCATGACCCGATAGAAAGGAACAACGCCATGACCACGTTTGCCATCGACACCGACAACACCGTCACCGCTTATCTCGCCGGGGAAGCAATCCCCGAGGGCCACGCGCGCTTCTCGAGCGAGAAGGAGCTCGCGAAGCTCGCCGCCAACTGGCCCGCCGAGCGGCTGGTCGAGATCTGGAACGGCTTCGCCGGCGTGCCGCCCTTCGGCGACCTCAAGCCGGTGAAGAAGTTCACCGACCGCAAGACCGCCGTCGCGCGGATCTGGCGCGCGGTCCAGGCCCTGACGCCGAAGCAGGCGCCACAGGCGGCCCCTGCCGCGCCGAAGCAGGCCAGGGCGGCCAAGGATGCCACCGAGGCCGAGGCGGCGAAGCCCGCGCGCGAAGGCTCGAAGAAGGCCATCGTGCTCGACCTGCTGAAGCGCCCGGACGGCGCCACGCTCGCCGACATCCAGTCGGCCACCGGCTGGCAGGCTCACAGCGTGCGCGGGTTCCTGTCCGGCGCGCTCGGCAAGAAGATGGGCCTCGCGGTAGAATCCTTCAAGACTGCCGAGGGGGCTCGCGCCTACCGCATCACCCAGGAGAACTGACATGACCACTCCCGCTGGCCTGCCCGACTGGCTCCTGGTGATCGCCGAGGACGAGGACGGCGGCTACGAACCGGTGGCCTTGGCCTCCACGCCGACCGAGGCCGAGCAGTTGGCTCGCTCGGACTTCGCCCGCCGCCTGCGCCTGCTCGAACAGGGCCGCGACGCCGGACTCTGCCCTTGCCTGTACCGCACCTGGGCGCGCCGCGACGGCCTCTACGAACCCGCCGGCGAAATCCTGCCCTGAACTGTCCCCCTCCCGCCTACCGAGCCGCCGGACCGCCTCCGGCGGCTTCTCTCTGCCGCCTGGCAATCGCTTCGATGCGTTCCTCGATCAGCGCGTTGTGCAACTCGCACTCCGAGCGCCGGATGTAGATCCCGTTCAGCCGGAGAATGATGCGGTTTTCGACCTCGGCCAGCTCCCGCCGCACCTCGGCCAGCAACGCCCGGTTCTGGAGGCTCACGTAGGTGGCGATCAGGCCGGAGGCAAGGCCGATGGCCGGCACGATGGCAGTCAGGATCCGCTCATCCATTGCTCACGCTCCCCATTGAGGATCCGCAACTCCTGCGCCCAGTCGTGCAGCGCCAGGCACAGGCCGGCGACATCCGGATGGCCCTCTCGCAGCAGACGCTCCGCCTCGGAGAGCTCCCGTTGGCACCTTGCAACCTCACGTTCGAGCTCCGCGCCCGCGGCTTTTGACCGAATTCCCTTGGACTCTGACATTCAGGCTCTCGCATTTCGCCGACTTACGCGATTTCAAACAGTCGTCCCTGGTCTCTTGGCAAAACTCTGGAGGCGATGGCTCTCAGCGCCAGCGTTGGGCGTTTGCCGGTGAGAGCCGCAATGGCTGTTTCAATCGGAAATTGATCGATGGTCCGAGTCCGTTCCGTACGCGCTGAGCCCGAATGGCCCGGGGGGCGCAGGTAGATGGACTGCAAGATCGGCCCCTTAAACGGCAGATAGGCCACGATCCGCAGGTCCATCGCGACCAAGGCTACAATCTCAAACTCATCGTCGCCGTACTTTCTCCTGCCGCCCTTGCCAGCCCTCCGTACGTGATACAAGTAGCCGGGCGTGTGCGCCACACGCTGAGGCATCCTCTTTGCGCAACGGCTCGCCTTCACCTGAATCCGGTACAAGTTGCCTTCAAGATCGAGCACGACGTCGTAGGGCAATCCTTGTTCTGTCAGGTAGGCCCGATACCCCGAGAGAATCAGATCGGCGACCACCAAATGCTCGGCCGCTTTGCCGAGTTCGAGATCGGAGATCGCATCACATGTCACGCTGCGGCCACCCCGCGAATCTCGGCTACCCGATCAAAGGTCCGGCCATCCGCTTCGAGCCTCGCGGGCTTGCCCGTGAAGTCCTGATACCTTCGGCACATCACATCGCAATACTTCGGGTCCATCTCGACCATGCGGCCCAGCCGTCCGGTCTTTTCGCAAGCGACGAGCGTCGAGCCCGACCCGGCGAACGGATCGAGCACCACGTCGCGTGCCTTGGAAGAATTCCGGATTGCCCGCTCGATCAGTTCCACCGGCTTCTGGGTCGGATGAAGTACATTCTTAATCGGCTTCTTTACGAACCACACGTCGCCTTGGTCGCGCGCTCCGCACCAATAGTGGTCCGTGCCTTCCTTCCAGCCGTAGAGAATCGGCTCGTACTGCCGCTGGTAATCCGACCGCCCCATCGTGAACGTGTTCTTGGCCCAGATGAGGAACGTCGACCAGTGGCCGCCCGCCTCGGTGAACGCGCGGTAGAGCGTGTGCAGCTCGGACGACGACATGCAGATGTAGATGGCGCCCTTGGTCACCGCCAGGATGTTCGTGCAGGCGCTGAGCAGAAACGGCTCGAAGCGGTTTCCGAGATTGTCGTTCAGAATTGTCCGTTTCTTGCCGCGGAGCTTGTCCTTCATCGTCTGGCCGTAGTTGACGTTGTATGGCAAGTCCGACCACGTCATGTCCGCCAGGCCGCCCGCCAAGACCTTTTCGACATCGGTCATCACCGTGGCGTCGCCGCACAACAGCCGGTGATCGCCAAGCAGCCACACGTCCCCCAGAACTGTGACGGCAGCCTCCGGCGGCTCCGGGACGGCATCATCGTCGGTGTCACCGGTGAGGGCCTCATCAGGCTGCGCAAGCAGCGCTTCGATCTCCGCGTCCTCAAAGCCCAGCAGGTCGAGGCTGAAATCGTCCTCGCGCAGCGCTTCGAGTTCGACCCGCAGCATCTCCTCATCCCAGCCGGCGTTTTGAGCTAGCCTGTTGTCGGCGATCACCAACGCGCGCCGCTGCGCCTGGCTCAAATGATCCAGCACGATCACTGGCACCTCAGTCAGGCCCAATTTCCGCGCGGCCATCACGCGCGCGTGGCCCGCAATGATGACGCCGTCGGCTCCGACCAGCACGGGGTTGACGAAGCAAAATTCGGCGATCGAGGCCGCGATCTGCGCCACCTGCTCCTCGGTGTGAGTGCGCGGATTCCGGGCGTAGGGAATCAGCCGATCGACGGGCCAGCGCTGGATCTGGAGGTCGGGTTTCACTTCTTGATGTAGGGCGCCTCGGCCGGCGTGCCGTCGGGATTGGCGAAGTGGGCGAGCACGGCAGTGAGACCCTGCACGGCGGACAGCCCGACCATGGCCCAGAACTTGCCGCGCCCGGGCAGCAGGTCGATCGAGGCGTTCAAACCCTGCGCGACGAGCGCCAGCATCTGAATCGCAACGTTCAAAGAGAACTTCATCTTGGCGAGCTCCTGGAATTGCTTGACGAACGGCCGCAGCCGCCACCAGAGGCGCAGTTCGCGGATCATCGAGAGATCGTTGGTAGCGGAGGTGGGACTCGAACCCACGGCCTGCGGATTATGAGTCCGCCGCGCTGCCGCTGCGCCACTCCGCATCAGAAGTCATGTGGTGAAAAATCGGGGCGGCCCCGCGCAAGGAGTGCGGAACCGCCCCATCCTGCGCCCGGAGGAGAAAGACTACTTGCGGCTGGCGAGCGCGTCGGCCACCGCCGCCGCAACCACCGCGCCGATCGCTTTGAGCGACACGTCATCGATCGACACGGCCCGCGCCGTGAGCGTGTCGCCCGCGCCGTCCTGAATGGGATTCCATTGGCCGTCGATGGCGATGTCCGAGTGGCGCACGGCCTGCTTCGAGACGAGGTTCGCGGTCTCGACGGCGTTTTGCAGCGCCTGCGAGGCGATCTGGTTCACGCGCGTCTGCTCGATCAACGCCTGGCGCGCTGCCTGGATGTCGAGGTCCTGGTAGACGTCGTAGGTCCGTTTGATGTTGGCAAACGTCACGCGCTGGTTCTCGCTGTGCGCGGCCCCGGCTGTAGCGCTCGTGTTCTTGAACGATTCATCCGTCCCGGTCTCGAACTCGCGTTCGGCCTGGTTCGGAGTGGCAACTTCGGGCGTAAAGCTCTTCTCCATTCGAAGTGTCGGACAGACACTTGGCTCATCAGGCTAAGCGCAGAAGCTCAACGCCTGATCGCAAGGGTGCGGTTGAGGAATACCGCCCTGAATCATGTTTGTGTAGAATGGCTCCAGGCTATGAAGCAACGAAAGTCGGCAGTGCTTTTCCTCTTATTCTCCTGTAGTCTTGCAGCAGCTGACTTCCCTCGCCAGGAGCTTTCGGCCGGCTTCATCGGTGTATTCCAGTCCGGTGGTTTCGCTGACCGCAACCGGCCCGGTGTAGGGATGACCTACCGGGTTCGTTTCCACAGCTTGTTTGCTGCGGAGGCTGGATTGGAGTATGTTCGCCGCCCAGTGGGATTTGTGGGTGACACCCGTTATCCCGATGCCGACGACAACTTGTTTCTGATACCGTTTGGACCGCGGCTCACGCTGACTCCGCAAGAAAGTGCATGGACCATGTCGCTGGGCGGTGGCGGCGCTTATTTGAAGCACACCTTCGGCTACGAGAACTCTGCGATTGGCCTCGTCGGAAGCAGCAAGTGGGGAGCTTGGGCCGGCGTCGGCGCCGGTAGGAATTTGGCCAGCGGCCGGTTTCGGCTCGGGGGTGGTGCGCGCTACTACCGGTTCGGGCCGCACCTAAACATCTTCAGCCTCGGGCCGGAGTTCTCCATCACGTTCTGAGAACGCTGGGGTTTCTCCGCCATCACGCGCTTCAAAAGGTTTGGACCGCATCGCCAGCCTTGCGCGGCGCGTAGCACGGCATGCCGTTGGGCTTGCGCCGGATGGACTTCCGGTCGCGCCCGCGCAGATCCGCGGCGGCGTTCGGATCGATCTCCCGCTCCGCCGCCACCTGCTCGAATGTCTGGCCGGTTGCGGCGAGAATGGGAACGCGCTCGTGTTCGTTGGCGCTCTCCTGGGAAATGGCTCGCTCGATGCGGCGCACAATCACGTCGCAGTAGGCTGGACTGATCTCGCAGCCGTACCCGATCCGGCCAAGCACGGCTGCCGCCGCCATCGTCGTGCCGCTGCCCATGAACGGATCGAACACGATGTCGCCGGCGTCGGTGAAGGCCTTCACGAAGAACTCGACCAGCGCCCGCGGGAACGGAGCCGAGTGCGCGCCCTGACTGCTCTCAGACTTCACCTCGATCACGTTGCTCGGCCGCGCCAGTCCCTGGCGCCTTCCGTCATCGTCCGCTGCGCCGGGTTTGCCCGCCGCCGCGCCGCGCGGGCCCGGTCCCAGCAGTCCGCTGCCCGTTTGCGACTTGGGGTTGTCGGGCGAGTAGTCGAAGCAGTCATCGGACCAGTGCGCCACCTGGCGCGGCCGGAACTTGATCGTGCGCTGGCGCGAGAAGTGATAGATCGGCTCCCAGGCATTCTTGAAGCGGTTGTTCCAGCCGCCCGGCACGCCGTCATCGGTCTTGCGCCAGCAGAACTCGTCCACAAAACGCCAGCCCCACTGCCGCTTGTGGGCCAGCACCAGGTCCATGACGTAGGTGTGCCGCTCGCCGTCTTCCGCGTGCGCCTTGATGTTCAGGAAGTACGATCCATCCTCCGCCAGCACCGACTCAATCCCTGCCGCCACGTCGCGGTACCAGGCGAGGTACTCCTCCGGTCGGATCGGTTTAAATCCGCTCGCCGGGTCGTACTCCCGCTGCGAGGCGTAGGGCGGCGAGGTGACCACCACGTTGGCCTTGCGGCCTTCAAACAGCCGCGCGAGCACGTTCCGGTCCCGGCAATCCCCGCAGATCAGCCGGTGCGGCCCGATCGCCCACACGTCGCCAGGCTGCGTGACCGGCTGGTAGGGCGCCGCGGGAATGAGGTCCTCGGCCTCCTCGGCTTCCGCCTCGCCCTCCAGCTCGAGCGACGCCAGAAAGTCGTCCAGCTCCTTCTGGTCGAAGCCCGCCAGCGTGGCGTCGAAACCGGCGTCGGTCAACTCCTTCAGCTCGAGCGCCAGCAACTCGCTGTCCCAGCCGGCCAGCTCCGGCAGCCGGTTGTCGGCCAGCAGGTAGGCCCGCCGCTGGGTCTCGCTGAGGTGATCGAGCACGATCACCGGCACCTCGGCCAACCCGAGCTTGCGCGCCGCCAGCAGCCGCCCATGGCCGGCCACAATGCCGTTGCGCGAATCGACCAGGATCGGGTTGCAAAAACCGAACTCCACGATCGAGGCCGCGATCTGCGCCACCTGCTCGTCGGAGTGCGTGCGGGCGTTCCGGGCGTAGGGGATCAAACGGTCCAGCGGCCACAGCTCGATCCGCCGAGCCATGGCGGGAGTGGTTTTCAACTCAGAGCCAACCATGCAGATTTACAACCAGACCGACCACCGACCACCTTTTCCGTTGCCAGACGCTACCGAAATCGTGCAATTCGCCCACCCGCCGCCCCGCCGTCCCGGAAGGACCCAAGATTGCCTGCATCTTCGGAATTTCCGAAGATGGCTCAGGAGCGCACCAAGCAGTCGGAGACCACTTGCATGAAAACCGGTCGCACCTGGTCTGGCGCGTAGTTGGTACCGTCCCGCGCGCCCCCAAGCCGCTTCAAGTCCCAGCAGAAACCGTGCTCGAGGTGGTCCAGATAGCTGTAGTGCGTCCCGACATAGGCGGTGCGCGGAATGGGCTTCTCGCCGGGCCGCAGAACCAGGATGGCGCGATTGACGTGCCCCTTGCGATGCCGGACCACGCGCGCGATCAAGCCGGCGCGCTCCAGGCGCGCCAATCCCGCCTCGCTGGCGATTTGGTATAGGCTTCCGTCGGGCCGGTACACAGGGATTTTGGCGTTCACGCGGATACACCTCGAGTGCGAGAACTGCTGCGGGAAGGAGTTGTTCGAGCGTCCCGGCGCTCGCTGGTGGGAGTGCGGTTTGTTTCGAGCGGCCCGCCTGCCGCTGGAGGAACGCTGCAGAAGCGCCCTGCTCAACTAATACCACACTATGGGCTGCCGATCAAGAAAAAAACGCATCGGTCGTGAAATGTTTTGGTGGGCAGCATCGGGACCATGGGCAGGATGGGCAGCATCATTCTCTTGTATAGAGAAAAATTGTTTTTCTCCACCAGAGAAATCAACGAAAAGATGATGCCCATCGTGCCCACGAGGCTTATGTCATTGAACTACATGGGGATCTACTGGGGGCATCATTCAAAACGACGATGCCCAAGCTGCCCACGGCATTGGACTCCAAATGGACTCCACGCTCGGAGATTGGTTGGTAGGGTCTCGGTAAGTGTTTGAAAGGTTTGGTGGACCTGGTGGGAGTCGAACCCACGACCTCTTCCATGCCATGGAAGCGCGCTCCCAACTGCGCCACAGGCCCACAATTTGTCAACGGCTCAACCCTGCGGCTGGCGGCTGGTCACGACCTTCCGCTATCGGACGCTCGCAGCTGCGCCACAGGCCCACAATTTGTCAACGACTCAACCCTGCGGCTGGCGGCTGGTCACGACCTTCCGCTCTCGGACGCTCCCAACTGCGCCACAGGCCCACAATCTGTCAACGGCTCAACCCTGCGGCTGGCGGCTGGTCACGACCTTCCGCTATCGGACGCTCGCAGCTGCGCCACCGCAGTACGTCTTTGCCGCGCGCTCAACAACTGCGACAAAACCTATTATAGTACAAGGCGTGGACCGGCAACAGGCATGGGAGATCCTCTGTGAGTTCACTCAAAACGAAAACTTACGCCGGCATGCTCTGGCTGTGGAGGCCTGCATGCTCGCTTACGCGGACCGCTATGGAGAGGACCGCACCAAGTGGTCCGTCACCGCGCTCCTGCATGACTTCGATTGGGAAATCCATCCCACGGCGCCTGACCACCCGCTCAAGGGCGAGCCGATCCTGGCCGAACGCGGCGCGAGTGAAGAAATCCGCCGGGCTGTGCTCTCGCACGCCAGCTACACCGGCGTAACGCGGCAGTCGCTGATGGAGAAGTGCCTGTTCGCCTGTGACGAAATCGCCGGATTCCTCACCGCCGTATCGCTTGTGAAGCCCAAGCGCAGCATCTTCGAGGTGGACGTCGTCTCCGTGAAGAAAAAGATGAAGGACAAAGCCTTCGCGCGGTCCGTCAGCCGGGCGGATATCGTCCAAGGCGCACAAGAGCTCGGCGTGCCTCTCGACGAGCACATCGAGACCTGCATCCGCGCCATGCAGGGCATCGCCTGCGAGCTGGGGCTCGAAGGCAACTGACGGCGGAATCTGCTTGAGGCTGGAATCGGAGACCCTGAAACTGGCTGTTGAGCCGTGTTCGCTCCCCATGCCGGTTGTGTACCTATCCAAAGGCGCCCGCTTTCAGATTTGCCCGTTGTTGAACTCGTCCAGCCAGTCCGGCCGCTTCAGGATATCCCGCGGCTTGCTCCCATCCGGCGGGCCGATGATCCCCTCGCGCTGCATCATGTCCAGAATGCGGGCCGCGCGTCCATAGCCAAGCCGCAGCCGCCGCTGGAGGATCGAAGTGGATGCCTTGCCCGCGTCCACCACGATCCGGACCGCATCTCGGTATAGCGGATCTTCCTCCCCGTCAAACTCGCCGTTCTCCGCTTCGTCTTCGGAGGGGGGAGCTACTAAATACGTCGGGTCGTATTCGGGCGCCGCTTGCTGCTTCCAGAAGTCCACAACGCGGTTGATTTCCGTTTCGGTGACCAGTGCGCCGTGCACCCGCACTAGGCGTGACGAGCCGGGCGGCAGGAACAGCATGTCGCCTTTCCCCAGCAGGTGTTCCGCGCCCATCACGTCCAAAATGGTTCTGGAGTCCACGCGGGTGGCCACGCGGAAACTGATGCGGGCGGGGAAATTGGCCTTGATCAAACCCGTCACCACGTCCACGCTCGGCCTCTGGGTCGCCAGCACCAGGTGAATGCCCACCGCCCGCGCCATCTGCGCCAGCCGGATGACTGATTCCTCGACGCTCCCGCGCTCCACCATCATTAATTCGCCTAGCTCATCGATGAACACCACGATGTAGGGCAGCAGCTCAAGATCCTCGTCTTCAGAGCCGTTCTCCGTAAATAGGCTTTTAGGCTGCGCCTGAAGCTGGGCGATCTTCCGGTTGTACTGCTCGATATTCCGCACCCCTTTGGTGAACAGCAGCTGGAAACGGCGGTCCATTTCCAGTACCGCGTTCCGCAAGGCGTTGGTGGCCGCCTTGGCATCGGTGATCACGGGCGTCAACAAATGCGGAATCCCGTCATACAACCCCAACTCCAGCCGCTTGGGATCCACCAGGATCAGCTTCACCTGCTCGGGCGTAAAGCGGAACAACAGAGCCATCAGCATCGAGTTCAGCATCACGCTCTTGCCCGATCCGGTGGAGCCGGCGATCAGCAGGTGCGGCATCGACTCCAGCGCCGCCACCTTGATCCGTCCGCTGATGTCTTTGCCCAGTGGAATCGGCAGCCGCGCCGGCGAATTCCGGAACTCGTCCGATTCCAGAATCTGCCGCAGCCCGATCACTTCGCGCTTGGTGTTGGGAACCTCGATGCCCACGGTCGGCTTGCCTGGAATGCGCTCGATCAGAATCGACTCCGCTTGCAGCCCCAGGCACAGATCCTCGGTGAGCGTCGTGATGCGGCTGTATTTGATGCCCGCCTCCGGCTTAAACTCGAACGTGGTCACCACAGGACCCGGGTTGATCTGAACCACGGAGCCCAGCACGTTGAACTCTTCAAACTTCGACTTGATCCGGACCGCGATCTCCTTCAGCTCCTGTTCGTCGTAAGGGTTTCTCCCGGCGGGTTCATTCAATAATTCCGTGGAGGGCAGCTCATAGACGGGCCGCTTGCGCTCCGCGGGGACTTCGGCAACCGCGGCGGCCTCATCCAGCGGCGCTGGAAGCGGTTCCGCAGGCGCCGCAGGCAGCGGAGACGGGTCCGGCGTGTCCTCCAAAGTATGGATCGGGATCTCCTCGGGTTCCGGCGCGGCTACAGGCCGCGGTTCTTCGATCGCTGCCGCTGGCTTCTCCTGCGCCGAAACAGCCGCTGTTGGGGTTTCGGCGGTGGCAACAACGGTGCGCCGTTTTCGGCGCGGCTCCGGACGGGATTCGCGAGCGCTTCTCCACTGGCTCCAGCGCTCCTTCCATCCGGACAGCGTGCGCGATGGCCGTTGGAGCCAGGCGGCGGCTTTCGCGAAGCTGAAACTGGAGACCAGATACAGAGAGAGGATGAAACCGGTGGATGCTAAAATCGCAGCGCCGGTCCGGTTGAAACCAGATTGGAGAATCCCCGCCGCCACAACGCCCGCCAACCCTCCAGCCGGAAACGCTCCTCCCGCAACCTTTAGGTTCGGCGCAAGCCCCAGAAGCGTGCAGGCGCTCAGCAACAGTACTACTGCGCCCGCAAGCCTCACCCACGGCGCCTCCATGGGCCGGGACCGGAACCGTTTCCAGGCCACGACCAGCAGGAAAAACGGCATCAAGGAGGCCGGCAAGCCGAACACTTGCAAGCCCAGGTCGGCCAGATGCGCCCCATAGGGCCCAATCAGATTTCGGCTCGCGCTTTCGCTGGCGGCGGTGTTCCAGGATGGATCCAGCGGGTGGTATGAGATCAGACTGGCTGCGAGCAGAAACGCAAGCGCAGCTACAAATATCCCGACCGCCTCGTTGAGGCGCGTATTCGCGTTCGGTGATGCCTCGTTCATCCCGCGTTTGCGCGGAGAATTGTGGCCAGAGCGATTATCATTATGCCAAAAATCAGCCGGTAATACACAAAAAACCGCAGCGTATGGGTGCGCAGGTAGCGGATCAGAATGGCGATAAACGCCCATCCGGTCAGCCCGCTGGCCAAAACCCCAATGGCGAAGGCCGTCCCCATGCCGGCTGGAATCCCCCCTTGCTCGTGCAAATCCCAGAAGGACTTGAGCGCCGCCGCGGTAATGGCGGGCGTCGAAACCAGGAAGGAGAATCGCGCCGCCGCCGGCCGGTCGAGGTTGCGAAACAAGGCTGCTGTAATCGTGATGCCGCTGCGGGAAGTGCCCGGCACCACTGCCAGAGCCTGGGCCGCCCCGATCACCAGCGCATCCCACAGTCCCAGCTCCCTCAGCCCCCGCTGCCGTTTCCCCAGCCGGTCGGCCAGTCCCATCAGCAACCCTACGCCCACCAGCATCGCGCCCATCAGCAAGTAATTGGTGTGCCAAGGTCCTTCGGCATAGTCGTGCAGCAGCCAGCCGGCGATCCCAATCGGGATGCTTGCTGCGGCGATCAGCCACAACAGCCGCGGGTTGGCCTTTAATTCCTCGTCATTTCCCCACGGGATGCCGAAGCCTTGCAGAGCGATTTGCAGCCAGTCTCTCCAGTAATACAAGAGCACCGCCAGCAATGTCCCGAAATGAAGCGCAATATCAAACACCAGCCCGTGCTCCGGCCAGCCCAGCAGCCAGGGGGCGAGAGCCAAGTGGGCGGAGCTGCTAATCGGCAGGAATTCCGTGATCCCCTGGATCACCGCAAACACAAGCACGTGTAGAATGGGCATGTTGTCGAGTGCGTCCTGCGGGGTGTTGGTTCAGCGCAGAATCACCTTGGCGAGCCCCGCGTTCCCTGCCGCGTCATAGGCGCGAAGCGTGACCAGGTGTTCGCCCGGCGGCAGGTCCTCCAAGGTCACGCGCAGGCGCTCGCGAGGCGAATCCAGAATCCCGTCGGCGGCCTCCGCAGGGGCCCAATGGCCGGCATTCAGCGAGTATTCGGACCGGCGGATCGAGCTGGCTGCGTCGCTGGCTTCGAATTCGATCACCACCCGCCCGCCATTCCTCTTGGGCGCCCCAGCCGTGACCACGGGCGGCGTATTGTCCAGCAACACCGGAGCGCTTACCAGCTCGGCCTCCTTTGCGGTCCCGGGCGCGTTGTCGGGAGCGTCGCTTGCTTTGACGCGAAATAGATACCGGCCGTCGGCCAGCACATCCGCATCGATCAGATAGGTGTTCTCCCGCAAGCGGTCCTTGATCAGCTTCCATTCCCGCTCGCCCTCGCCGCGGAACTCCAGGGCGTAGTCCAGACGGTCGTTGTCCGGGTCGTCGGCTTGCCAGGTAATCTGCAACTGCCGCACCGCACTGCGCGCCAGCGTCTGCGTCGGCGTGCCGGCCGATGTTGGCGGAGCCGCCTCACCGGTGTCGGTCACCGTCACCGTGTAAGAGCTGGTCACGGCCTGCGTCGCGGGCGGTTTGCTCGAGGCCGGCGCGGCAGAGGTCAAATTCGTCACCGTGATGTTCCTCACCGCCGGGGGACTGTTCTGAGGCAGGTACGCGAGGGTGACGCTGTCGAGCACCGGGGTGCCGCCTCCTTCACCGCTGAACTCCGCCTTCCACTGGATGTACCGCGCATTGGGCGCCCGCACCTCCGAACCGTTCGGATCCGTCAGTGGCCCCGTCCACTCGCTCCAAGTCGCATCCGGCCGCATCGAATTGCCCGTGCGAACCCAGAATGCCAATTTCGCGCTGCGGCTCTGCTCCGCAAGCCAGCTCAGCCGACCCCAGCGCGCCACCGCCCCTGCGTCGTGCACCGGGGATTCGTACACGCCCGTGGCGGACAGACCCTCGGCCAGCCGGTACACCTTCCCTCCACCTCCCGTCGCCGCCAGCAAGCCCGCCGCGGTGTTCAGCAAACGCGTGGCTTCGCCTTCGTTGGTTTGCGCCAGCAGCGTGACTTTCCCGTCGGCCGTCAGCCGGTAGATTCGTCCGCGCGCGTCGGTGGACAAATGGACTTGGCCCCCGGCCAGCGCCAGGTCGTACACGTTCTCATCCTTGGAACTCCAGATGGTCTCGACGGTGTTGTCCGGCAGGATCTTGTAAAGCGCAGACTTCTCGACCCCTGGGAATTCAGACACGGGAGTAAATTGTGCAGAAACTTGGGCGCCGCCGGCGGCCTGCTTCGCCTGCTCGGCCGGGGGATTCAGCTCAATTCCGCCTTGCATGTCCTCTTCGGTAACGGTCACCGTGGGCGTGGGAGCCGTGATTTGCGCCGTTCCTGCCGCGCTGGCGGGCGTCGTCACGCCCGCCACCGCCCGCCGTAAGCCCGCGCCCCCTTGCGCCGCCGCATAGATCACGCCGTCTGGACCAGTGACGATGGAGCGAATTTCCGGCAAATTGGCGTCATAAAGCACAAATGCCTTGTTTCTTGCTTCAATCCGGTAGAGAATTCCGTTCGGCTCGGTTCCCGCAAGGAGCCGCCCTTGTGCGTCCACGGCCAGCGACGTCACGTGGGCTTGTCCCGTCTCATAGTAAACCTCGCCCTTTCCCGAAGGGTCGATCCGGAACACCTGACCCCGGTCTCCTGTGCCGGCGAACAGCGTCCCATCCTTGGCGAAGGCCAGCGACCAAATGTAGGTGACCCTCGGCGAAAAAAACTCTGCCGCCTTGCCGCTCTCCAGGCGGTAGATCTTTCCGTTGGGCGATGTGGCGGCGTAGAGAACACCCGAGGGACTGACTGCCAGCGCGAACACCTCTGGCTCATCCGCAGTCCAGTAGACCGACGCCACGCCATCTTTTCCGATCCGGTAGACTCGTCCCCGGTGACCGGTGGCTGCGAACAAGGTCCCACCCGGAGCTTCAACGATGCTCCACACGACGGACTGATCGGAGTCCAATACCGTCTCCAGCCTTGGCGCCAGCGCCAGCCGTCCTTCCCGGCTCAAAGACACGCCCGTGAACCTCCCCCGGATGAAATCCCGGTAGTTGTTCATCTCCCAGGTGGTGGTGCTCGCGGCCTCCGCCCACCCACCGGCGCACAGCAATGAGAGGAGGCAAACCCACGGTTTCATTCTCGAATCTCCACAGCGACCGTTTTCGACCCGGACACCACCATTCCAGCGCCGTCCAGTTCGTACTCTGCGACTTTGGCGCCTTGCAAAGCCGTGGCCTGTATGGTTCCGGGCGGCTCCAGGCGTCCCAAAATCTGCCCCACCGAAGGCGGCGGCGACGGCAGGTTCATTCCCCCCACGGTATAGTTGGCTTCCGGACGCCACAGCCGCAGATACACACTCGTGTTGTTCCGAAGTCCGTTCAAGAATCCGACCAACTGAGTAGCCGAACGCGGCGCTGTGTCCAGGTACTGCCGGTATTCAACCGTATTGGCGGTGCTCGCGTCTGCGGCGGTGATGTAGAGGAGGCCGGGCCGGGCGCCCACCGGGACCCGGTGCCTGGCCTTGCGCGTCAGCTCCGTTCCGTTGGGCCCGGCCAAGACCACCACGATCTCAAGCTCCTCTCCCGGCCGAACCTCCCGTCGCGACGTCCACACCTGCGCCACTTGCAGCTCGCGGCGCTCTTCGTAAGCCTCGATTTCTAATTGCACGTTCTTGAGGCGAAGTTGTTCGCTGGCGTTCTGCAAGGCGTAGGCCAGCGGCGCCGCCGCCGCTTGCGACGCCCGGCTGGCAAGGCTCGAATCACCGGAATAAGAGTTCTCGATTCGAAGCGAAGAAGGCCCCTGCAAGAACTCGATTCGCCCGCGGACCCGCAGCGTAGCCCCGCCCACCGTGCGTTCGGTCGCTTCAACGGCGTTGGACACGGCCATTTGCAGCAACAACGGTGACAGCAGCGGGTCGTCCACCATTTGCATCTCGTAGGCGGCCTCCGCCCGGGACTCGCCTTGCTGTGGCGTATGGCGCACGCTGATCTTGACCGGAACGAGCCGCGCCTCGCGGCCCAGTTCACCGACGACCCCCGTAGCGCGGTCTTCCAGTATGGTTCCCATCCATTGCCTGGGCGCTGAGATCTTGAACGAGGTCGACAAATTGGGCACCAGAGCCAGCACCTCCGAGCGCGCGAAGGGCAGCTCGGTCGTACCAATCGACAGCAACCGGTGCCCGAAAGCGTAAACGCGGTTCCCCTCCACGTGGGTCACCGTCCCATCCGCCCCTATGCTCATGTCCCCGCTCAGCAACTGAATGCTGATCATGGAGCCGGGTTGAATCTCCGACGGCTTGCCCAGACCCGGTTTGAGGCGGCCTCCTCCGGTCAACCCTTGTTGCGGTTCGAAACCGAGCGCCCGCAGCTGCGGCGCGAACCGCTCCACCGTCGAACGGGTGAATCCTCCGAAAGACATCGGCGTGGCGATATCGGTCAACCGTGCGCCGCCGGCGTAAATAGCCTGGACGGGTTCAAACACCCGCGTCAGATCGGAATCGTCCAGTCGGGCGCGCGCGCGCAACGGCCGGGGCTGAGCGGGCCGCGCGGCGCGCAGAAGGTCCTCGATCGGCCGGATGGCGGCGATGGGTTCTTTGGAATAGGAAAACGCCATGGCCACCGCTCCTATCAGCCGCCCGTCGATATACACCGGGCTGCCGCTCATGCCCTGAAGCACGCCCGTAGATGCCAGCGGCCCACCCGACAGCCGCGCCAGGATCAACGACTGCCGCGGGCCGGCATTCTCAAGCACGCCCAGAATCTCGACCCCAAACTCCTCGATCCGTTCGCCTGAAAAGACGGTTCGGCCCACCCCTTTCATGCCCGGCTGCACTTGGGCCAGAGGGAAAAAGGAAGCCTGCGCCGCCACAGACACCACGGCCACCAGGCCGATTAAAAAGCGCATGCAGTTTACGAGCCCTGTCGTTATTCTATCGGAATTTTCACACAATTGACCGGACGAGGCCCGTCCCTTACAATAGGGGGTGGAAGGCAAGGTGTGCCCGCGGCGAGTGCCGCCCACCTTCGGCGGAGCGGGAGTAACTCAATGGTAGAGTCACAGCCTTCCAAGCTGTTGGTTGCGGGTTCGATTCCCGTCTCCCGCTCCAGAGAAATCTGCTAGACTGAATGGTTTGCCCGCTGGCGTAGCTCAGTTGGTAGAGCATCCGATTTGTAATCGGACGGTCGGGGGTTCAATTCCCTCCGCCAGCTCCAGTCCGGAGCCAGACCATCCGAGCGGGAACGAGTTCTGAGGACGGGTGGCCGAGCGGTTAATGGCAGCAGACTGTAAATCTGCCGCCCCTTGCGGGCTACGGAGGTTCGAATCCTCCCCCGTCCACCAGAATTTCATGCGCTGCGCGCGGTGAACGCCGGCACCGCGGCAGAGAGAGTTTGCAAGGCCGACGTAGCTCAGTTGGTAGAGCATCCGGTGGCGGAGGGTCACCGGGGCGGGGAGCAGCGCGGCGGATAGAGTTTGCAAGGCCGACGTAGCTCAGTTGGTAGAGCACGTCCTTGGTAAGGACGGGGTCACCGGTTCAAGTCCGGTCGTCGGCTCCAGGGTTTGTGGCGTTTTATGTGTACGTGCTCAGGAGCGTGTCGTCGGGCCGCTTCTACATTGGGATGACTGGGGACTTGGAGAGACGTCCCCAGGAGCACAACAGCAGGAACGGGCGTTGGAGCAGCCGCTGGAAGCCGTGGGAGCTGCTAGGCTACGAAGTATGGGGTAGCCGCGGCGAGGCGCTGGCTCGGGAGAGGCATTTGAAGAGCCGCAGCGGGGTGCAGGAACGCCGGCAGTGGATCAAGAGTTTGCTGGAGCGGCCGGCAGCCGGGTAGAGCGTCCGGTGGCGGAAGGTCACCGGTTCAATCCCGGTCGTCGGCTCCAGGGTTTGAGTTCCAAGATCAGCGCCCGCCCATGCGGGCGCTTGGCTCCAAAAGGAAAATCCGGTAAGGAAGGGGCACTGATAGAACATGGCGAAGGAGAAATTCGACCGCAGCAAGCCGCATGTGAACGTAGGGACGATCGGGCACATTGATCACGGCAAGACGACGCTGACGGCGGCGATCACCCGGGTTTTGGCGAAGCGGAAC
>Ga0101944_10004297_pt1 | contig 17918 bp, 17 predicted proteins | sample DewCreD2012metaG_FD_75245 | JGI IMG/M metagenome (GOLD analysis project Ga0101944, IMG submission 75245) | Hot spring sediment bacterial and archeal communities from British Columbia, Canada, to study Microbial Dark Matter (Phase II) - Dewar... ... | reverse complement strand
TCTTCAAGATAAATTACCCGACTCGTATAGTCCAGCAGAGCGGGGACATCCGAGGCTATAAAATTCTCTCGATCTCCTATTCCTACCACCAGCGGGCTTTCCTGCCTGGCAATTACGAGTTTCTCTTTCCCTTCCAGCATCACAGCCAGCGCATAGGAGCCCCTGAGGTCTTTGATTGCTCGGGTTACCGCTGCCAGTAAGTCACTTTGATAGTATTTTTCAACTAAATGAGCGATTACTTCGCTATCGGTTTCAGAAATAAAAAGGTGTCCTTCACGGATTAATTCAGCTCGAATATTCTGGTAATTCAAGATTATTCCATTGTGCACCAAGGCTATATGGCCGGTACAATCAGTCTGCGGATGAGCATTCTTCTTGCTGGGTATACCATGTGTTGCCCAGCGAGTATGACCAATGCCGGTCCTCCCTGGAAGCCGGGGAAGCAATTTTGCGAGGTCAGATACGCGTACACAATCTTTAAAAACGTACATACCGGGATTAGTGATAGCTATCCCGCAGGAGTCATAGCCCCGATATTCAAGTCGGGTCAGACTGTTCAGCAATATATCTCTGGCTGTTCTTCTCCCTGTATAACCAGCAATTCCACACAAGCTACACCACCAGGCTTTTGTCAGGTATAATGCCGTTGATATTTTTAAATGATTTGATCTGGCAATAGTTACCTGCTATTACTCCGGGTTGAGCAACAACCCCGCTGCCAATGCGGCATCCCTCTCCCAGCATTACTCCGATTTTAACCATGTGATGTTCGTCATCAACCTTAACTTCGGTTTCTTCACTACATGCATAAAAATGTCCACCGATATGACAACCCTTATCAATCACCGAGTCTTCAATTCCTGATCCTGAACCAATATGGACGTCATCGCAGATAACACTGTTTCTTATCTCGCTAAAGGGTGCTATAACCACATTATTTGCAATACTTGTGGCAGGAAGGATACAGGTATCAGGACCGATAACGCATCCATTGCCAATCACCACCGGACCCAGTATATATGAATTTGCATGGATTATGGTACCTTTTCCAATAGATACCTGTCCTTTTAGTGTGACACCCGTTTCGATTGTTCCATTCTGGCTACCTGGTATTTCGTGTAAAATAGCAGCATTCAGATTTAAAATATCCCATGGATACACTACATCCAGCCAGGTTGTTTCAGTTTCCACCGCCCTGAAATCGAAACCCTTTTCAATCATTTCATTTAATATATCGGGAATATCCAGCTTTGAATTCATAAAATTGAAAATTTCTCTGGTAAAAGAATAAATGCCTGTATTGATGAGATTGCTTTCAGGGTGGGCTGGTTTTTCGATTATTCTGGCAATCCTGTTTCCTTCGAGTGTGATCACACCGTATCTGGAAGGGTTCTCTTCGCGTCTTATCAATACGGACATGGGTGGAACCGCCAGGATATCAGCGATGGTCTCGGCTGTAATCAACTTATCTCCGGGTAAAACCAGAAATTCATCATCGGTTGCTTCTTTAGCGCATCCCAGAGCGTGACCGGATCCCAGTTGTCTGGACTGGGTAATATATTGAACCTGTACCCCAAAAGCCTTCCCGTCACCAATGTAGTCAAAAACCTGTTCACGCCGGTAGCCAACTATCAGGATTATGTCTCTGATTCCATTACTTGCAAGTGACTCAAGGACGTATTGAATGATCGGTTTGCCGGCTATATAAATCATCGCTTTTGGCTTGTTGGTAGTAAATGGTCTCAGCCGGCGTCCTTCTCCTGCTGCCAGAATCACTGCCTGTTTCATTAAAGGTACCTCAAAATATTTTAGAGCCGGGTGCGATTATTCCGTGTGCTAAAGCTCCAGGACCAATAAAGCAATTATTTCCGATGATGGTTCCGGTGTTAATAGAAACATTTATTCCTGTCTGTACATTATCCCCAATTATAGCACCTAATTTACGCCTCCGGGTATTGATGTTGCCAATAATAATGTTTTGCTTGTCTAATCTCAGGTTGGCGATCTTCGTTCCTGCTCCAAGGTTGCAGTTTTCTCCAATAATACTATCTCCGACGTAGCTTAAATGAGGGATTTTACTGCCTGTCATGATAATCGAGTTTTTAACTTCAACTCCAGCCCCAATATGGCAATTGCTGGCAATCGCACAGCCTGGTCGGATATAACAGTTGGGGCCGATATCGCAGTTTTCCCCGATGACTACCGGTCCAATAATATAACTTCCAGCTTTAATCACTGTTCCTTTGCCTGTTGAAACTTTTCCTTTAATGATTGCTCCAGATTCAATTGTGCCTTCTTCTTGAACCGGTAAAGAGTCGATAATTTTTTCATTTGCCGAAAGTAAATCCCACGGGTAACTGAAATCCATCCACTGACTGATTTCATGGACTTCTATGTTTTGTCCGCTTGATATCATTAGTTGGATTGCATCAGGGAGTTCATATTCTCCTCTGGGTGATCGTTGAATCCTGGATACTGCGGAGAAAATGGCTAATGTGAACAGGTAAAGTCCTGTACTGGCTAAATTTGATGGAGGCTTATCTGGTTTTTCATAAATCCGCCTGAGGTAGCCGTTGCTGGTTTCAACTATGCCGTAACCGGATGGGTTTTCGACGGGCATCACAGCGATGGCATTGGTGTCTCTCTGAATTAATTTTTTAATGTCTTCATGACTAAAAATGGAATCACCGTTGGAGAGTAAAAATGGTTCATCTACCAGCCCTTCAGCCGTTTTTAGAGCATCTGCTGTGCCTGCTTGCATTCTCTGGTTGCAGTATTGAATCGTAACATCCCACTTACTGCCATCACCGAAATGATTCCTTACCTGTTCATCATGGTAACCTACAATAAAAATAAATTCGCTGATTCCGGCCAGCCTCATTTCATTCAATAAATGCTCCAGAATCGGTTTATTGGCTAAGGGCAACATTACTTTAGGTCTGGTGTAAGTGAGAGGACGCATCCTGGTGCCCTCTCCCGCCGCGAGGATAACTGCCTTCTTGATCTGCATCGTATTACCTTTCAGAGGTATTTTTGTATGATTTCAGTGCTTTTCCGGTAGAGTTCTTCAGCTTCATCTTGATTTCTGGCTTCAGCGGTGACTCTTATTTTCGGTTCTGTGCCGGAAGGACGTACCAGCAGCCAGCCGTATTTAAAGTTCAGCTTGATACCATCCAGTGTAGAATATGACAGCGGGTGCAGTTCTTCGATCAGAGTGTTTTTCAAGTCGTCAATCTTTGCTGTGGATCCTTTTAAATTGCCTCTGATCACCGGGTAGGATGGGATACTATCTACCAGATCTGATAAACGATGATTTGCAGCAATGGCTGTGATCAAAGCTGCGGCATAGATTCCGTCCGGACAGAATGAAATTTTGGGGAAAATCCAGGCGCCGCTCGGCTCACCACCGAATTCTCCTCCATTTTTCAGTTCCTCGGATACATAGGGATCACCGACCCGTGTTCGCCTGACATCAACCCCCAAATCATCAATGGACATTGAAGCGTCCACCGTAGTGACCATGCTGTGGGTTCCGCAGTGTTTTGCCAGTATTGCCATTATTTTGTCACCTGGAATAAAACGCCCCTTTTCATCTACCGCCATCATGCGGTCTGCGTCTCCGTCGTGAGCTATTCCCAGATTTGCACCTGATTCCCTGACAGTTTTACATAATACCATTAAGTTCGATTCAATGGGCTCCATTTCTCGGGGGAAAATACCCGCAGGATCACAATAGATTTTGATGACATCGCATCCCATTGATTCGAGCAGAACAGGGGTAATACCGCAGGCTGCTCCTCCTCCGCAATCAACCACCACTCTGATGCCTTTGCGATCCGGAAAATCTTCCTTTATTCTTGCAATGTGACTGGAAATGGCATCGCCGGTGATTTCTTCAGTTTTCATCCTGTCCCAGTTCAATTTAAACGATGAAGAATTTTCGATAAGTTTTTCAATCTGTTTTTGCTGAAAGATGGAAAATGCTGAGCCATCTGGATTAAGTAATTTTAAGCCATTGTATTCAGGCGGATTATGAGAAGCAGTGATCATAATTCCGACCTGGAATTTTCTGGCGGCAAATGCCAGTGTAGGAGTAGGTACAATACCAGCATCGCAACAATGAGCTCCAGTGGCGATTATCCCGGCAACAAGACTGTGGCGAAGTGCACTACCGGATGTGCGGGTATCCCTTCCCAATATTATTTCATTGTAAAGTGATCCGGCAGCCAGCCCAACCTGAAAAGCCAGTTTAATCAGATCCTGATCAACCAGTCTTCGGATTCCTGAAGTGCCAAATAGCTGCATACTTAATGATTTTATCAGATTTTTCCAGTGATGTTTGGAGGGCAGGGTAACTCTGTGTTTTCAATCAAGTTTAATCATCATGTAGCCCTGACCTGGGCGTGTTTCAATGAATCGGGATTCACGCGCGTCGTCATTTAATTTCTGCCGTAATCTTGCAACATTAACCTGCAGAAGGTGAACTTCATTGCGGTATTCTTTTCCCCAGATTTTTTCCAGTATTGCTTCCGGGGAAATGACCTTTCCACTGTTTTGTGCCAGGTAGGCGAGTATTTTAAATTCAGTTGAGCTTAATTCGACAGGCTTATTTTTTAAGGTTACCAGCTTTTTCTCAAAGTCAATCCTCAAATCACGGTTTACAAAAACTGAGGTCTCCACTGATGTCTGTTCTGCAGGTATTCCCTTTTTATATACGCGTCTAAGAACAGCGTTTACACGGGCAGCCAGTTCCCGTGCCGAGAAGGGTTTGGTAATATAATCATCAGCGCCAGCCTCGAAGCCCCGGATTTTTTCATCATCCTCACCTCTTGCGGTGACGACAATGATGGGAACAGGAGATAGATCCCGGATATGTCTGCAAACTATATATCCGTCCATATCGGGGAGCATCAAATCAAGCAGAATTAAATCAGGGTGATAATTAATAAATCTATCAATAGCTTCCTGTCCACTGGAAGCCAATATGATATTGTAGCCCTCCATCTCCAGGATTTCCTGGATCAATGGCAGTATATATTTGTCATCATCCACTACCAGAACGGTAAATTCATTAGCCATAAAATTGTATCAAATTAATTCATGAAATCTGGATAATCAATATTTTTCATTCGAATTTTCACATATGAATAAAATATTAAATATGTGTATTTCTCTTGTCAAGTTAAGCTTTTGCTGGTTATTGATATAACGGGTTATTTTCCAAGGTATTCGATTGAACTTGGATTTATGTATTGTTATAATTTACTCAGTTTGTGCCTGTTTGATGAGGTAAGAAATGAATCCGAATAGTGAACAAAAAAAAATGACTGCAGAGGAACTGGAAACGATGCGCCATTCAGCCAGTCATGTTCTGGCTGAAGCAGTCAAATCGCTTTTCCCTGAGGCAAAATTTGGGATTGGTCCTGCGATTGAGAACGGTTTTTATTATGATTTTGATTTACCAAGGACCTTAACTCCAGAGGATCTGCCTGTTATTGAAGAGAAGATGCGTGAAATAATCAAATCTGATGTACCATTTGTACATCAGGTAATAAATAAGGAAGAAGCCGAAAAGCTTTTTCAGGATCAGCCTTACAAACTTGAATTGATCAAGGAACTTCCTGAAGATCAGGTAGGAATTTACAGACAGGGAAATTTTGTGGATCTGTGTCGCGGTCCTCATGTAGAATCCACAGGTAAAATTCGGGCATTTAAGTTGATCAATATTGCTGGTGCGTACTGGAGGGGTGACGAGCATCGTCCGATGCTTCAGCGGATTTATGGGGTTGCCTTTGCGACTCAGGCAGATCTCGATGAATATTTAAGAAAAATGGAGGAAGCCGCCAGGAGAGATCATCGGTTGCTGAATAAACAGCTCAACCTCTACATAGCTCCCGAGGAAATAGGCGGTGGTCTGATCATCTATGGTCCTAAAGGTGGACGGATACGCACGATTGTTGAAGAATTCTGGCGCCAGGAACATTTTGCCAACGGTTACGACATACTGTATTCTCCCCACATAGGGTTGAGTCGCCTGTGGGAAATCAGCGGACATCTGGAAAATTACCGGGAAAATATGTATTCCCCGATTGATATTGATGGGCAAAAATATTTTGTCAAGCCAATGAACTGTCCATTTCATATCCTGGTGTATAAGTCTCAGCCAAGATCTTATCGCGAGCTTCCTCTTCGCTGGGCTGAACTGGGGACTGTTTACCGGTATGAAAGAAGTGGAGTATTACTTGGTTTGCTAAGGGTAAGAGGATTCACCCAGGATGATGCTCACATATTTTGTACGCCGGAACAAATCAAAGGTGAAATTGCTGAGGTGTTACGGCTATCCCTTTATATGTGGAAGGTTTTTGGCTTTGAAAAATACAACATATATCTTTCCACCAGACCTGCTAAAGCGATCGGTACGGAAGAGCAATGGGTAAGAGCAGAGAGTTCTTTAAGAGAAGTCCTGGAAGAAAAAGGTCTTCCATATAAAATTGATGAAGGTGGTGGGGCTTTCTACGGACCGAAAATTGATCTAAAAATAGAAGATGCACTGGGTCGCGAATGGCAGATGACAACCATTCAATTCGATTTTAACCTGCCTGAGAGATTTGAAATGGTTTATACTGGACCGGATGGTAAAGAGCACCGTCCTTACATGGTTCATCGTGCTTTGCTTGGAGCCTGGGAGCGATTCTTTGGTATGATGATAGAGCATTATGCTGGGGCGTTTCCTCTCTGGTTATCACCGGTGCAGGTTGTGGTTATTCCTGTCGCCGATCAGCATCTGGAATATGCACGTAAAATCGCAGGTGAACTGAAGTTATTGGGTATCAGGATTAAAGTTGACGATAGTCCTGAAAGGATGAACCAGAAAATACGTCAGGCGCAACTGGAAAAGGTTCCGTGCATGGCAATTGTGGGTGAAAGGGAAGTGGCCAATTCGACCGTTTCTGTAAGGCTGCGCTCGGGAAAACAGGCACAGGGTTTGCCTTTTAATGAGTTCAAAGAAAAATTACTTGCCAATGTAGCCCAGAAGCTAAAGGATTTTGAATTATAATTAATTAGTATGCTAAAATATTCCATGTCTCATGCCCTGAATATGGATCAGTATTTAAATTCAGGCAGGAGTCATTCAGGAGTGCAACCCGGGTTTTCCATGTATAATAATATTGGAAATATTATTGAATTGGAGGTATTCAGCACATAATTAAGAAATTAAGAGTAAACGAAGGGATCAAAGCAAAGGAATGCCGGCTGGTAGGTGAGAAGGGGGAGCAGCTTGGAGTCATGCCATTATATCAGGCTCTTGAGCTGGCTAAAAAGAGGAATTTTGATCTGGTTGAGGTTGCGCCTACCGCTGTTCCTCCGGTTTGCCGATTAATGGATTATGGTAAGTATAAGTATGAACAGGCGAAAAAAGAGCGGGAAATGAAAAAGGGTCAGAAGGCGAATGTAGTAAGGGAGATCCGCCTGAGACCCAAGATCGGTGAACATGATTTTGAAGCTAAGATCCGTTCGGTAAAGAAGTTACTTGGCGATGGTGATAAGGTCAAAATAACCATTATGTTCCGTGGAAGGGAAATAACGCACGCAGATCAGGGATGGCGGCTGCTGGAGAAAATGATGGAATCTTTGAAAGGGGTTGCGGGGATAGAGAAACAGCCCGTCATGGAAGGATCTAGAATGTTTATGGTTCTCGTCCCATTCTCCGGGCAAACAGGGAAAACGACAGTTTCTGCTCAAGCTGGAAAGACTGGTTCTGCTCAGGTCGAAAAGGCGATAGGAGAATCTGTGGGACAGACTGTTAAAGATAAAGAAGATAAAGTGGAGAAGGTGAAGGAATCGGCAAATGCTTAAAAAGTACAAAATGAAAACCCACAAAGGGGCAAAGGATCGGTTCATGGCTACCGGTACAGGAAAAGTACTCAGAACCAAGGGGGGCAAGAGCCATCTGAGACGAAACAGGTCGAAAATGGCGAAGGGGCTTTATGATGAAATGATTCCGGCCAGTCATGCGGAAAAAGACCGATTGAAAGCCCTCTTACCATATGGTGCAAAGTATATCCGTTAGATCTGTCTTCGGAAGTGTTAGAAGTTAATCCAGTATTATAGATTAAATATATTCGGGGGTAAGCACTTTGGCACGTGTAAAAAGAGGTGTAGTCTCGAGGCGTCGGCACAATAAGTTACTGGAGCTAACCAAAGGGCAGAGAGCTACCAGACATAAGCTGGTCAGGCGTGCTCATGAAGCAATGCTCCATTCTCTAAACTATGCTTATTTCCATCGTCGTGAACGAAAAGGTGATATGCGGCGTTTGTGGATTGCGCGTATTAACGCTGCAGCCAGGGCAAATGGAGTAACTTATAGCCAGCTGGTTTATGCCATGGAGAACGCTGGAATTGAGATTAATCGCAAAATGCTGGCAGATATGGCAGTTAGAGATCCAGAGGCGTTTGCGAATCTGGTACAGACTGCAGTAAAAGCAAAATAGTTTTGAATAGTCATCGGGGAAAAGATTTTTCCCTCTCCTGAATGGGGAGGGAAAAAGTTTGTTTAAAGACAATTAAAACCGGTGAAGAGATGTTGAATCAGCTTGATAAGATAAAATCCGAGGCAGTTGTTGATCTCGAGCATGCAACAGACACTGGCGCTCTGGAAGCATGGCGGGTTAAGTATCTCGGGAAGAAAAGCGAACTAAATCAGGTATTACGCAGCCTGGCTTCTCTTTCTATAGAAGAAAAGAAAGCAATCGGTGCGGCGGCTAACTCTCTCAAAGATTATCTCGAAAATATTTTTAAAGCCAGAGAGAAAGCGATTAAAGAAGCCCAGATCGTGGCGGCCGCTTTGAAAGAAACAATCGATGTAACATTGCCGGGCAGGCGACCTCCCGCAGGACATTTACATCCGATTGCTCAGACTATTCAGGAAATTTGTGAGATATTCAGTTCAATGGGATTCCAGATAGTGGACGGACCGGAAGTAGAGCTCGAATACTATAATTTCGATGCTCTCAATATACCTGAAGGGCATCCTGCCAGAGATAATATGTCTTCATTCTGGATTGATATCACCGATGAATCCGGTAAACGTCCCATGCTGCTGCGTACGCACAATACCTGCGTGAGTGCAAGGGTGCTGGCGAGCCAGAAACCGCCGATCAGAGCTGTTAGTCCAGGCAAAGTATATCGTTATGAGGCAAGCAATGCAACTCATACACCGATGTTTCATCAACTGGATGGGGTAGCTGTAGATAGAAATATCACGATGGCTGATTTAAAAGGGACGCTATATGAATTTGCCCGGCGGTTCTTTGGAGAGAATCGCAAAGTACGTTTTCGCTGTGATTTCTTTCCCTTTGTGGAGCCGGGTGTTGAGATGGCAATCGATTGCGCAGTCTGCCATGGAGAAGGGTGCCGCCTTTGTGGTAATTCAGGGTATATTGAGATTCTGGGTGCGGGTATGACCCATCCGGAAGTTTTGAAGAAAGCTGGTCTTGATCCAGAAGTCTATCAGAGCTTTGCGTTTGGTATGGGAGTAGAGCGTCTCCCAATGTTGCGTTATGGAATAGATGACCTGCGCCTTTTCTTCGGCAGTGATCTCAGATTCCTGAAACAATTCTGAGGTATGATATGAAAGTCTCTCTTAAATGGTTAAAAGAATATGTTGATACTGATCTTTCTCCTGCAGAGATAGCCAACCGGCTAACCATGGCTGGAAACGAGGTCAAGGCAATCCAGATCATCGGTGAGAACTGGGGTGAGAAGATCGTGATCGGACAGATCGAGGAAGTTAAGCCCCACCCGAATGCCGACCGACTCCGGCTTGTAAGGGTTAACCTGGGGAAAGAGGAACGGACTGTGGTTTGTGGTGCTCCGAATTTGAATGTCGGAGATAAGGTCGTTTTTGCCTTCACAGGAGCAGAACTTAAAGATGGGCACACCGGAGAGAAAGTTGTATTAAAATCAGCCAAAATCCGCGGGGTTGAATCGGCTGGTATGATATGCTCGGAAATGGAGCTTGGTATATCAGATGAACATCAGGTAATCATGGTCTTACCACAGGATGCCCCGGTTGGTATGACACTGCTTGAATATATGGGCGACACCATTCTTGATCTGGATATAACTCCAAACCGGGCAGATTGCCTGTCAGTCATTGGGATCGCGAGAGAAGTTGCAGCATTAACCGGTAAGGTTGTACGGGAACCTGAGATTAAGTATATCGAAAAGGGTTCCTCGATTTCCGAATGGATCAACATTGAAATATTTGCTCCAGATTTGTGTCCGCGATACTCAGCCAGTCTTATTCATAATGTTCGGATTAAACCGTCACCCAGATGGATGCAGGAACGTCTGGTGGCTGCTGGTATGAGACCAATCAACAACATCGTGGACATCAGCAATTATGTGATGCTGGAATATGGACAACCTTTGCATACCTTTGACTACGATAAGCTCAGAGGACGGAAAATAATCGTTCGCAGGGCACAAAGCGGTGAATCAATCGTTTCACTGGACGGCATTGAACGCAAGCTCACTCCCGATATGTTGGTGATCGCGGATGCGGAGAGAGCAGTTGCAGTTGCAGGTGTAATGGGGGGAGCCAACAGTGAGGTTACTGACCAGACGACTTCAATTCTCTTAGAGGCAGCCAATTTCAATGCAGCTAGTATCCGGCGCACAGGTGGTTTATTGAACATTGCCAGCGAAGCTCGCTACCGTTTTGAAAGGGGAATCTCACCCGGTTTAACTATTCCGGCATTAAGGAGAGCAACTCAATTAATCGCTGAGCTTGGAGAAGGTGAAGTAGCCAGAGGCTATCTTGACATTTACCCCGGTCAAGCCAAAAGTGAACCGATTGTTATTTCCTCTGAAAAAGTTAAGCGATTTCTTGGAGTTGAATTCAGTCAGTCCGAGATTCTAAGTTCCCTGACTTCACTTGGATTTGAATGTAAGGTAATATCGGATACCGATGTTGAGGCGAAGGTACCTTACTGGAGAAATGATATCCACGTTGAAGAGGATCTTATTGAAGAAGTCGCTCGGGTTCAGGGTTACGATAAAATCCCTGTGACTTTACTGGCTTCTCCAATCCCTTCTCGCAATCCTGATCCTTTATTGAAATTGAAACAAAGCGTCAGAGAAGTTCTTGCTTCCAGCGGCTTTACGGAAATTTTAACCTTTTCCATGGTTGGGCTGGATATGTTGAAAAAATTATCGCCCGATATGGGATCTGTTGAACCGCCACCAGTACGCATTGCTAACCCTATGACGGCGGATATGGAGTATTTACGCACAAGTTTGCGGGCGAACGTGCTTTCTGCCTTCGCGATGAACCGGCGTTTTGAAGAAGGAAGCATCCGCATTTTTGAGGCGGGCAAGGTTTATCTACCCGCAGGTAAGAGACAGCCGGAAGAGAGAGAAACGATTTGTGGGGTAATGGGTGGGCAGCTCTTCGCAGGGTACTGGCAAGAAAGTGAGCGGATGATGGATTTCTATGATGCAAAAGGTACAGCGGAGACAGTTTTAGAGCGACTTGGACTCAGTCCGCAATTTGCATTGAGCCATGATCCCGGTTTGCACCCCAACAAACAGGCAGAAATAATTATTGACTCCAGGAAGGCCGGAATTATCGGTGAGGTACATCCCAAAGTTCTGGCAGCGTTTGAAATTGAAGAACCGGTTTATCTTATTGAATTCGACCTTAATTGTTTAGTTTCTTTGGTATCATACAGAAAGGCTTACCAGCCTGTACCGCGCTTTCCGTCGATTACTCGCGATATTGCTATCATCATCGATAGGAATATCACTCACCAGAAGGTGAAGGAAACCATACAGGGTTTTCCGCTGGTAGAAATGGTTGAAATTTTCGATATGTATATGGGAGAGCAGGTACCGCCGGGAAAGAAATCGCTGGCATATCATATCAGGTATCGTGCCCAGGATCATACCTTAACAGACGAAGAAGTGAACCAGATACAGGAGAATATCTTACAAAAGCTTAATGCTGATCTGGGAGCTGTTTTACGCCGCTAAAAAGAGGGTGCAGGTTTTCCTGTTCTGCAGGTAAAAAATTCAGTGGCAGTTTTGAAATTTAGCCTTGCAGAGTTGACAATCAATATCGGATTATGATAGACTTAACATTCGGATTTAGTAGTCCATAGAGGTTTCGGTAGACTGGAATTTGGCATTCGGTCTATCTTTAATGGATGAGCTGGGTCTCATCCATTAAAATTTGTGTGAAATAGGAAGGGAAAAGTTGCCTACGATAAATCAGCTGGTTAGAAAAGGACGCAAAAAAATTACCAAAAGGATCAAAGCTCCTGCTCTGCGTTATACATTTAACGCGCTGAAGAATAAGATTACGGTGCATCCAAAATCAGCACCTCAAAAGAGAGGCGTCTGCTTGCAGGTCAGGACCATGACTCCTAAAAAACCGAACTCTGGTCTGCGAAAAATCGCCAGGGTGAGGCTTTCGAATGGAATGCAGGTTACAGCCTATATCCCTGGAGAAGGACATGATCTGCAGGAGCACTCTGTGGTGCTGGTTAGAGGCGGGCGTGTGAAAGATTTGCCCGGTGTCCGTTACCATATTATTCGCGGTACTCTGGATGCCAGCGGAGTAGAAAAACGCAGACAGGGTCGGAGCAAGTATGGTAATAAGCGACCCAAGTCAACCGCTGAAGCTTCGTAGGTACAGGAGAATTTGAAATGCCAAGACGTAAATATGTTGATAGAAGAGTGAGAGTACCGGATGCTAAGTATAATAGCACCGTTGTCTCTGAGTTAATTAATAAGATTATGCTTAACGGCAAGAAAAGCCTGGCAGAGAATATAGTTTACACAGCCTTCGATATTATTCAGGAAAAAGAGAAGGTTGATCCCATGACCGTGCTTGAACAGGCATTAAAAAATTCAACACCGTTACTTGAAGTGAAAGCACGGCGGGTTGGTGGTGCAACTTACCAGGTTCCTGTCGAAGTGGATGCGGATAGAGGAAGAGCGGTAGCCATCAGATGGTTGATCAAATCAAGCCGTGCCAGATCCGGCAAGTCAATGGCGGAGAAATTTGCGGCTGAATTGATTGACGCATCCAAGGGACAGGGAGCTACTGTTAAGAAGAGAGAAGATACCCATAAGATGGCTGAAGCGAACCGCGCTTTTGCTCATTATAGATGGTAGAGATGGTCGGTACTTTCAAATCTGATACCAGTGAAAAATTGATCAGGACAGGTTTGTCTCAAGTAAAGGAAATATCGGTGCCCAGAAGTTTCCCATTAGAACTTATTAGAAATATTGCTATTATCGCTCATATCGATGCTGGTAAAACTACCACGACTGAGCGGATACTGTATTATACTGGTCGTACCTACAAAATCGGTAACGTTGATGAGGGCACGACAGTGATGGATTTTATGCAGCAGGAAAGAGAGCGTGGTATCACGATCAAAGCTGCTGCCACAACCTGTTCGTGGGGTCAGCATCGCATCAATATTATTGATACCCCTGGGCATGTTGATTTCACTGCCGAGGTTGAACGCAGTTTAAGGGTGCTTGATGGGGGTGTGGTAGTACTTGATGCTGTACAGGGTGTTGAAGCACAATCAGAAACAGTTTGGAGACAGGCTGATCGGTATCATGTTGCCAGGATCTGTTTTGTAAACAAGATGGACAGGATTGGAGCCAACTTCCAGAGAACTGTCGATATGATCAGAGAAAGACTCCAGGCTATTCCGATTCCAATTCAGTTACCCCTTGGCAGCGAGGAGAAGTTTGAGGGGATTATTGATCTGATTGAAAATAAAGCCTGGCGCTTTGACGTTGATCCCAATGTTAAACCAGAAGAAGTGGAGATTCCAGAAACAGAGATTGCCAGGGTCAAAGAGTACCGACATGCTATGATAGAGAGGCTTGGGGAGCTTGACGATAGCATAATGGTAGCTTATCTGGAAGGAAGAGATATCAGTACTGCTGAAATCAAGGCTGCTCTGAGGCGTGTGACAATATCAAACAAGGCTGTTCCGGTTCTTTGCGGTAGTGCTTTGAAGAACAAAGGAATTCAACCGTTGCTTGATGCGATTGTGGAATATTTGCCATCACCGGTTGATATGCCGCCTCTTTTCGCGTTTGACCCGGTCTCAGGAGAAAAGGTAAGTTGTCCTCCTGCTGATGAAGGACCATTTCTGGCACTGGCTTTTAAAGTGGTAACCGATCCATATATGGGGCGACTGGTATATTTAAGAGTATATTCAGGTACCTTACAAAGCGGTGCTACTGTTTTAAATTCGACTCGAGGGAAGAAAGAGCGTATCGGTCGAATTTTGCTCATGCATGCAAACCACAGGGAAGAAATAAACGACGCCGATACTGGTGCAATTATTGCTATTCTCGGTCTTAAGGAAACTTATACCGGAGATACACTTTGCGATCCAGAAAGGCCACTGATTCTGGAAAGCATAAAATTCCCCGAACCCGTCATCTCGGTCGCGGTAGAACCCAAAAGTCGGGCTGATCAGGATAAACTCAGCGATGCTCTACGGAAACTATCGGATGAGGATCCTACTTTTAAAGTAGATTATAATACTGAGACTGGTCAGATTGTGATCTCCGGAATGGGTGAACTGCATCTGGATGTGATCATCAGCCGCATGATGAGTGAGTTTGGTGTGAGTGCTAAGGTAGGTAAACCGCAGGTGGCTTATAAAGAAACCATTACTGTTCCCGTGGATGCGGAAGGCAAGTTTGTACGCCAGACAGGCGGACACGGTCAGTACGGACATGTACTGGTCAGATTAGAGCCACTGGAAAGAGGGAAAGGTTTCGAATTCGTTGATAATGTCAAGGGCGGCACTATACCCAGGAAGTTCATCCCACCGGTGGAAGCCGGCATTAAGGAAGCCATGGAAGGCGGAGTTTTGGCTGGCTATCCTCTGGTAGATATCAGGGCTATTCTGTACGATGGAAGCTATCATGAGGTAGATTCCTCCGACCTGGCTTTCAAGATGGCAGGCTCAATCGCCTTAAAAGAAGGTGCGAGAAAAGCCAAACCGGTTTTGCTCGAACCCATCATGAAGCTGGAAATTATGGCTCCGGAGCAGTTCCTGGGGGATTTAATTGGAGATTTAAATGCTCGTCGTGGGCATGTTGAAAACATTCAGACTCATGGCGGAATGTGTACAATACATGCTTTTGTACCGCTGGCAGAGACGTTTGGTTATTCGACTGTAATAAGATCTTTAACTCAGGGAAGAGCAACATATTCAATGGAGTTTTCTCATTATCAGCAGGTACCTCAGGAACTCGCCGAGCAAATTATTAATAAGGGTAGAGGAAATGCCTAAACAGAAGATTCGCATTCGGTTAAAAGGATATGATCACAAAATAGTAGATCAGTCCGCTGCACAGATCGTTGAAGCTATAGAGCGGAGTGGGGCTGTGGTCTCTGGACCGATCCCATTACCTACGCGGATTGAGAGATTCAGTGTGATCAGGTCCACCTTTATTGATAAGGATTCCCAGGAGCAGTTTGAGATCAGAACTCATAAGCGTTTGATTGACATTGTCGAAACAACTTCAAAAACAATCGACGCACTCACCAAGCTCAACCTGCCTTCTGGCGTGGAAGTTGATATTAAGTTATAAGACTAAATTCTTGATTTATGGAAGGATAAAATGCCTGGTATAGATGGGATTATCGGAAAGAAAATTGGCATGACCCAGGTATTCACAGAGGATGGCAAAACCAGAGCTGTTACGGCTATTGAGGCCGGTCCCTGTACGGTTACCCAGATTAAAACTGTGGAAAATGATGGTTATCAGGCTGTACAGCTTGGGTTTGAGCAGGCGAAGAAACTCAATGCACCTGAGAAAGGACACCTGAAAAATCTGGGATTATTCAAATACCTCAGGGAGTTGAGAGTTGTGAATATCGAAGGGGTAAACCCCGGAGACAAAGTTGATGTCAGCATTTTCAAGCCCGGAGACAGGGTAGATGTCACCGGTATTTCAAGAGGTAAGGGTTTTGCCGGAGTTGTGAAAAGACATCATTTCCGTGGCGGACCCAAAACTCACGGGCAGTCTGACCGCCAGCGCGCTCCGGGAGCTATTGGCTCGACTACATCACCGGGTCGGGTTTGGAAGAATCTGAAAATGGCAGGGCACATGGGTAATGTCAGGGTGACTGTCAGGAATCTTGAAGTTTACAGTGCTGATGTCAATAAGAATCTTTTACTGGTCAAAGGTGCGATTCCTGGCGGAGAAAATAGTTTGGTGATTATCAGAAAATCATCCAGAGGGAGCTAAAAAGTGCAAGTCCCAGTGTATAACTCGGTTGGAGAAGTGGTAAAGAATATTGAAATCAGCGATACTGTCTTCGCTGTTCCCTTTAATGAGGCTGTTGTACATCAGGCTCTGGTCAGGCAAAGAGCTGATGCCAGGCAGGGGACTCATGATACAAAAACCAGGGGCGAGGTAGCCGGTAGTCGGAAAAAGCTGTACTCGCAAAAGCATACAGGCGAAGCTAGAGCCGGAGACAGACGTTCGCCGACCCGTGTACACGGGGGGGTGGCTTTCGGCCCTCATCCTAGAGATTATACTAAGGATATGCCGAAAAAGATGCGCCGGCTGGCATTGAAATGTGTTCTTTCTTCTAAAGTTAGTGAAGGACAGTTTAAGATTCTGGATAAATTCACCTTCGAAGTGCCCAAAACCAGAGAGATGGTCAAGGTGCTCGATTCTTTAAAGCTGGAATCATCAGCGCTAATTGTAACATCTGCCCCTGAGGAGAATGTGATAAAATCAGCCCGGAATATACCCGGTCTAAAGACTTTGCCCGCCAGCACGTTAAATGTACTTGATTTATTATCCTACCGTGCTCTGGTAATGACGGAAGACGCTGTTCGTAAAGTCGAACAGTTATGGGGTGAGGGGCAAAAGCAGGAGGCTCAACAGTGAATCTTTATGATGTGATTCGACGTCCACTGGTTACTGAAAAGAATACTGCCCTTCAGGCAGCAGGGAAATACGGATTTGAAGTCAGGGCAGACGCTAATAAAGATCAAATTAAAAAAGCCGTTGAAAAGGCTTTTAAGGTTACCGTTACATCGGTTAATGTAATGACGGTGAGAGGAAGAGAACGTCGAGTAGGTCGGAGAAAAGTTCTGGTGAATAAATGGAAGAAAGCGATCGTTACCCTGAAGCCGGGGGACAAAATAACGATATTTGAAGGTGTATAAGAAGGAGCAGGTTAGATGGGATTAATTAAGTACAAGCCAACATCACCCGGCAGACGGGGTATGAGTGGCTATACGTTTGATGAGATAACTAAAACAGAACCAGAAAAGTCGCTGATTACACCCAGAAAAGTTGCTGCTGGACGTAACAATCAGGGAGTGATTACCATCCGCAGGCAGGGTGGTGGCGTAAAACAGATGCTGCGAAAGATAGATTTTAAAAGGGATAAGATCGGTGTCCCTGGCAGAGTAGCAGCAATAGAATACGATCCTAACCGGACTGCAAGGATAGCTCTGATCGTTTATGCGGATGGTGAAAAAAGGTACATACTGGCGCCGCTTGAGTTAAAAGTTGGGGATATTGTGATGTCAGGCGAAAATGCCGAGGTTAAGCCTGGCAATCATCTGCCTTTGAAAAATATCCCCAGCGGTACGCTCATTCATAACATAGAGTTGCAGAAAGGCAGAGGCGGGCAATTGGTCAGAAGCGCTGGTGAATCTGCTCGCTTGATGGTTAAGGAAGGTGGATATGCCCTTGTGCGTTTACCTTCAAGTGAGTTGAGAAAAATCAGCATCGAATGTTCGGCAACTATTGGCCAGATCGGTAATATTGAACATGCCAATATCAGTCTAGGTAAGGCTGGCAGACGCAGATTAATGGGTTGGAGGCCCAAATCAAGAGGGTCT